>SXGR01212731.1_pt1 | contig 47216 bp, 42 predicted proteins | sample 3174711 | NCBI WGS metagenome assembly SXGR01 (sample SAMN11356860, study PRJNA531348) | freshwater metagenome | isolation source: freshwater sample F1-60 | place: China: Fuxian Lake, Yuxi | collected 2017-12-25
ACCGAAAATCTGTCTGGCTGCCGGTCTCGGGATCACCGGTTCCATTGCCCATACGCAGCCGCGACGACTTCCAGCGCGCACCGTGGCGTCGAGGATTGCCCAAGAAACGGGTTCGCCCCTGGGTGAAGCTGTTGGATACGCGGTGCGCTTTACCGATAGAACGAACCCACAGACCCTCGTAAAACTGGTTACCGATGGCCTGCTGCTCACCGAAATTCGTGGTGATCGGTTCCTTGATGCCTATGACGCGATCATTGTGGATGAAGCCCATGAGCGCAGCCTCAACATCGACTTTCTCCTCGGTTATCTCCGGCGACTGCTTGCCCGGCGTCGGGATCTCAAGCTGATTGTCACCAGTGCGACCATCGACGTAGAGCGGTTCTCCGCCTATTTCGGTGGCGCACCGGTTGTGCAAGTCAGTGGACGGGGTTATCCCGTGGACATTCGCCATCTTAATGATGACGAAGCGTCGATGAGTGAAGATCCGGAAGAGACGTTGTGTCGTGCGGTCGAGACCATTTCAACCCTACCGGGTGCCAAGTCGCTCGACACGTTGATCTTTCAGACCGGCGAACGTGAGATCTTTGAAAGTGCACGTGCACTACGCGCGCGGTTTGGAGAGAAGTACGAAATTCTGCCGCTGTATGCGCGCCTGCGCACGGCTGATCAGAATCGTGTGTTCGCACCGGCAGGGCGCAGACGCCTGGTTCTTGCCACCAATGTGGCAGAAACGTCGCTCACGGTTCCGAACATCGGTTTCGTCATCGATCCTGGTCTTGCACGGATCAACCGCTACAGCTATCGCTCGAAACTGACGCGCCTACCAATTGAGCCGGTCTCCCAAGCCAGCGCCAATCAGCGATCGGGACGATGTGGTCGAATTGCACCGGGTATCTGCCTCAGGCTTTTTTCTGAAACCGACTTCAAGAGTCGACCGGATTTCACCGAGCCCGAAATCCGACGCGTCAACCTCGCGTCCGTAGTGTTGCAAATGCGGGCTTTTGCGCTCGGTGACATCGAAACCTTTGGATTCATCGAACCTCCTGATCCCGGCGCAATTCGAGATGCACAAAGATTGTTGTATGAACTCGGCGCACTCGACGGGGATCACCTCACAGAAACAGGTCGTGCCATGGCGCGTTTGCCTGTCGATCCACGTCTAGCGCGCATGTTGGTCAACGCCAAGGCGTGCAGTGCTCTCAGGGAAGTTCTGATCATCGTTTCCGGGTTGTCGATTCAGGATCCTCGGGAACGTCCACGAGATGCGCAGCAGGCGGCCGATCAAAAACATGCACAGTGGCAAGACCCGAACAGTGATTTCCTTTCCTGGGTCAAGCTTTGGGAATGGCTTGCGAATCTCCATGACAGCTCGACTCGCGCGGGTGAACGCAAGGCACATGAACAGAATTTCCTGAGCCATATGCGCATTCGTGAATGGCGGGAGCTGCATCGGCAGCTGCTCACAACCATCCGCGATCTCGGTTGGCGGATCAATGAGGCAACGGCCTCGGCAGAAGATGTGCATCGCGCCATCATCTCGGGTTCGTTGTCCTTGGTCGGAACGCACGATGAGAAAGGAGTCTTTCTTGGTGCCCGTGGATCACGGTTCAGGATCTTTCCGGGATCGGGGCTCAAAGCGCGCAGCGTGCGCTGGCTTGTCGCAGCGGAGATCGCCGAAACGTCACAAGTGTACGCACGCTGTGTTGCTCCGGTGGAAGCCCGCTGGATTGAAGAGGCTGGCGAACATTTGGTGACGCGCAATCATTCGGAGCCGCGTTGGGATGAGCGTCGTGGTGAGGCGCGCATCAATGAAGCCGTTCGGCTGTATGGGCTGCCACTCGCCGAGAAACGCAGCGTTCGCCTTGCGCCCATCGATCATGCACTGGCGCGCGAGCTCTTGATCCGTGATGGTCTTGTGGCCGGTGCTGTTCCGGAACTCGCACTTCGACAAATTCAGTTCATCGCGGTCAATGTCGAAGAACAACGACAGGTGCTGGAACTTGAAACTCGCGCGCGGCGTCGGGATCTCGTCATTCCTGAAGCGGAAATCTGTGCTTTCTACTCGGAGCGTTTGCCCGCTGATGTGAATGACGTTACGACGCTTCTACGCTGGTGGCGCAGCCTCGATGCGAAACAACGTCAGAGTCTCTTTTTCGACAAGGATTTCATACACAGGAATCTCTCTGAAGAACTCGGCGAAACCCAGTACCCCTCAGAGCTTCGTGTCGGCAACTTCACTTTTGATCTCAAGTATCACTTTGCACCAGGTGCCGAAGATGATGGCGTGAATGTGCTCGTGCCGGAAGGACTGCTCTCCGGTGTGGTTCCGGAGCTGCTCGACTGGTCCGTGCCGGGTTACTTCCCTCGCGTTGTGGAGAGCTGGCTGCGAACGCTGCCTAAGGCGAAACGCCGGGATCTTTCGCCGATTGCGGATCGGGTCGATGGCATCGCCCAGTTTCTGCAAAGGCCGGATCGCTATCGCGCCGGACGGCTTACCCGTGCGCTCGCCGATGCTTTGCATGCGCTACACGACCTCACAGTGAGCGAAGCCGATTGGGATCGCACACGTGTGGATGCCAATTGCCTGATCAATGTGATGGTGTTGGATGCGGCCGGAAAGGTGCTGCGCCAGAGTCGCGACGTGAGTCTATTGTTGGCGCAGACAAGACCGACAAACGTCGCCGAAGACCTCGCCGCACCCGTGCGCGAGAACTTGCGCGCATTTCCCGCTGAAGGGCTCGGTGAAAGTGTCACACTGATACAACGTGGTGCACCGGTACTGGCCTGGCCTGCGCTGAAAGATCGAGGCACCGGTGTTGATCTCGTTCATCCTGCAACACAGTCGGAAGCGCAATCGCTGAACCGGTCAGGGTTTGCGCGGCTCGCGCTATTGAGTCAGGCGGAGACCTCCCGCTTCCTACGCAAGGAACTCGATAAGGAAAAAACACTGAGCCTGCACTTCGCCAGCATCGGTGACGCCCAGACACTGCGCGACGAAGTCCTGAAAGCGTGCGCGTGGCAGTGTTTTTTTGAAGGTCGGAACGTGCCGAGAACGACTGCAGAGTTCGACGCGCGAATACACTCCTGCGCTCAACAGCTGTTGCCTGTGTTTCGCAACGTGGTGGAACATCTTGGTGCAATTCTTGCGGCACGGTTTGAACTCGCGAAGTTGATCGACTCGTTGACGACACCGGTGTTTGCACCGGCCCTGAAAGATGTTCGACAGCATCTGGCCGAACTGGTGCCGAAAGATGTGTTGTCAGTGACGTCTGGCGCTTTGTTGGCGGAAATCCCGCGTTATCTGCAGGCGGAAATCTATCGCCTGCGCAACCTGCAGGGACGCATCTCCCGAGATGCGGAAAAGGTCAAAGAGCTCGCTGCGTTCAGCCTGCGTATATCCCGGTACGCGCAGCATCGTCTGGCGAACATGGAAACCTCGGAGGCCCTCGCGCAACAACTCGAGGAAGTCCGGGTGGGTGTGTTCGCGGAACCCTTGGCAAAAAAAGGACTGGGATCACCGGTGAAGCTTGATCGCGCCATTCTGGTGGCAGAGCAGTCCATCGGCCTTCGCTGAAACCGGGCATTGCTGATGTCTTGCAGCAACGAAACTGAAAGTGCATTGTCTGGTCGTCGGGAACCTTTTCCGGCAAGGGATGTCTGAAGAATCGTGCAGCCTCGAGCGCCGGATGACCGGATCGCGGGTAGGAAGCGCGAAGAACCCAACAGCAATGACATAACAGTCTCTCGCGAGACGTCAGGAGAAACGGAATCATGTTGAATCGCAAATTGAAGCCGATTGCTGCCCTGATCGGGACCACCTTCGTGGCCTCGCTTGCCACTTCAGGGATCGCCAATGCCGATGAGCTGTTTGTCACGGCAGAGCTGGACAAAGGTTACGACCTGCTCGCCCAGGCCGATGCAGAAGGCAAGTGTGGTGAGGGCAAGTGCGGCGAAGGCAAGTGCGGCGAAGGTGAAGGCGACGCTGAAGGTGATGCCGAAGGTGAAGACAAGGATGGTGAAGGCAAGTGTGGCGAAGGCAAATGTGGTGGTGCTGCCTGAGTAAGGGAAACTCTGGCGTTCTAATCCGTTCGGTGCGCTAAAGCTTGCCGAAGCGCGGGCGGTGCGCAGGGAAATCGCGAACATGTAGCAGGTTCGCGATTTTTGGAGTGGCGACCAACGCGGTGATAGCGGAAAAGGAAGATGAACCAGAGATTCCCTGACGGCCTGAAAAAGGGGCACCCGTCGGGCCATGGTTGAACTCGCTTTCGATCTGAACGCTTCGTCCCGGATCGAAGGAAGTCAGCTCGGCGTCGCGGGTGCCGGGCTGGGGTTGCGTCGCGGGATGCTGCCCCAGCTCCTTAAGCTCTCCGACAACGACGTGGATTTTCTGGAAATAGCACCGGAAAACTGGATCGGTGTGGGTGGTCGATTCCGTCGCCAGTTTCTGCAACTCGCTGAACGCTTTCCGCTGATCTGCCACGGGCTCTCGTTGTCGATCGGCAGTCCCGCGCCGCTTGATGAAGACTTTGTTCGATCGGTGCGAACCTTTCTCGATGATCATCACATCCCGTTCTACAGCGAACACTTGAGCTATTGCAGTGACGACATCGGACATCTCTATGACTTGATGCCGATTCCGTTCACCGATGAAGCGGTCAACTATGTGGCGGCGCGTATTCGTCGTGTGCAGGACATCCTTGAGCGACAGATCGCGATCGAACATGTGTCGTATTACGCCGCTCCCGGTCAACGCATGCGTGAAGTGGATTTCATCAACGCGGTCCTCAGTGAGTCGGACTGCAAGCTGTTGCTCGACGTCAACAACATCTACGTCAACAGCGTTAACTTCCGTTACGACCCCTACGAATTCCTGAATGCGTTAGACCTGAGTCGGACAGCCTATGTGCACATTGCCGGGCACTATGTCGAAGCCGAGGATCTGCGCATCGATACGCATGGCACTGCGGTGGTTGATCCGGTGTGGGCATTGCTCGATGCGGCGTACCAAAAAACCGGCCCCGTGCCGACGTTGCTCGAACGTGATTTCAACTTTCCACCGATGGACGAATTGCTGCGGGAGATTGAGGTCATTCGAACAGCGCAATCGCAGGCGCTGACGGGCTGATGCGATGACGATGCGTGGTGCCAACCTCCCGGGTTTTCAGGCTGAGCAACTCGCTTTCTCCGCATACATTCGTAATCCCGCTGTGCATCCCGTGCCGGAGGGTATCGAAGCGCGGCGAATGAAGATTTACGCGGATCTTTTCTACCGCAACATCGAAAGCTTTATGGCGTCGGCCTTCCCCGTCACCAAAAGGATCTTTCTTGATCCCTCCTGGACTGACACCTTGTGGGCCGAACTTATGCGGCAATTCATCCATCACCATCCAAGTGAGTCGCCGTATTTCCAGGAAATTTCACAAGAGTTTCTGCAGTTCATGTCGGATCACGAAATCAAGACCAGGCATCCCTGGCTGCTTGAATTCTTGCACTACGAATGGGTGGAGCTGGCGCTCGGCGTCAGTGATGAAACGTGGCCGGATACACCGGTTGATCGTGAGGGAGATCTTCTGGGACCCCTTGTTGTCTCGCCGCTGGTTTGGCCTTTGGCCTATACCTATGCGGTGCAGAACATTGGCCCCGGTCATTTGCCTGCACAGCCGCCTGAGACGCTGACGCTACTGATGGTCTACCGACGCCCCGACGATACCGTGCATTTCATGGCTTCGAGCCCGATGACCCATCGCTTGCTCGAACTGATCGGATCGGGGCTCGATGGACAAAGTGCGATTCAGCAGATTGCGACCGAGTCAGGCCTTAATCCGGACGTGTTTCGCGAGAACGCACTTCGAGCCTTGTCAAAATTGCGTGACGTGAACATCATTCTCGGCGCGTCCAAATGATTCACGGGCGGTAATACGAAACTGGCGGCAGGAAACTGAAAGGACGCCGGGATTGGACACTCAAGGAGCGGAATCCATGGGGATTGAGATTAAGCGAGTTTGGCTGCGGTGGACGCTGACCTGTGTCGTGCTGGTCGTACCGGTGGCAGCCGCTGCCGAAACGCCGGACAACTGGGAAGGCCTGAACCGGAAGATCTTCAGCTTCAACGATTTTTTTGATCGCCTGTTCCTCAAGCCCATCGCCAAGACCTACAAAAACGTCGTGCCTGTTCCCGTTCGAAACGGGGTGTCCAACGTTTTCGACAATCTGGACACACCTGGAACTGTCATCAACCAGTTCCTGCAAGGCAAGCCCAAGGAGGGTTTTTCGGACACCAGCCGGTTCCTCGTGAATTCGACACTCGGGATCGGCGGGATCTTCGATGTCGCTTCCCGGATGGGACTGGCAAAACACCAGGAGGACTTCGGACAAACATTCGGAGTCTGGGGTGCAGGCAGTGGCAATCACGTGATGATCCCGTTCCGCGGCTCGTCGACGGTGCGCGACACTTTCGGGATGGTTCTCGATGCCTTCACCAACCCCTTGCGCTTCGTTTCGCCCGCAGAGGCGCAGTACTCGGCCATGGGTTTGTACATCACCGATGCCCGCGTTGAGCTGTTGACGGCTGAATCGCTAATGGGTGAATCCGGTGACGCCTACCTCTTCCAGCGTGATGCCTTTTTGCAACGCCGCGAATATCTGATCTTTGATGGCAACGTGGAAACCGAAGATCCCTTCCTGACGGACGACTGGGAAGAGTAAGCGATACGCTGCACCGGCAGCGCTGCTTGTATTGCCCTTGTTTTGGTTGGGTGCGAGGAGTAGGGTGCCGGCCCCATTACCACGGCAGTACCTGCGAGCCTCTGGCTGATGGGCTATCTCGTCATCCACTCGGATCAGTTTCCGAGCCCCCTCCAATCGATCCTCACCTCCGTCGATGTGCGTTGGGTCGATAGCGCCCACGCGGCGCGAAAGGCCTGGAGTGCAGCGCGGGGTGATTTGATTGTTGCCGCCTGCCTCAGCGACGTTGATCAGCTTCTCAACAGTGATCCCCTTATCGATGTTGTGCTCGCGCTGCCAGCTGAGCCCACCGCTGCAGATATCATGTCGGCGCTTCGAGCCGGGGCCTGTGATGTGTGGAGTCCGGTGGATCTGGATTCTCCGGTGTCGACCGCATTGCAGTCCCGTTTGGAACTGAGGCGTCAGGCGCTGCGCGAGCGTGTGTCGCGCTACGAAAAAGAGATGCAGCGCGATCAACGTGCTGGGAGATACATCCAGCTCGGCATGTTGCCGCCCAATCCGATGATGATTGGTGACTACGCGCTGCGGCATCGTGTCGTGCCTTCAGCTGTCCTCTCGGGTGACTTCGTTGATTATTTCCAACTGGCCCAGAACTATCTCGTCGCCTACGTTGCAGATGTTGCGGGACATGGCGCTTCTTCCGCGTTCGTGACGGTCTTGCTCAAGAACTTCTCACGGCGTGTTCGCCGTGAGTATCGCGTCGATATGTTGCAGAACCCCGGACTCATACTCGCCTGGCTCAACCGTGAACTCCTCGAACAGAAGATCGATAAACACGTCACTCTGGCGCTGGTGTTGATCGACCTGCGGACGGACACGCTCCTGCACGCCAATGCCGGGCATTACCCCCAGATCGTGCATGTGAATGCGCAGGGCACAGCCCAATTTGTCGAAGCCTCTGGAAAGCCCGTCGGTCTCTTCCCCGAGGTGGCCTATACTGCCGCCTCCGTGAATCTTGAGCCTGGAGCGCGCCTGGTGTTGTTCTCTGATGGAGTGTTGGAACTACTCCCTGAAGAATCACTGTCCGGCAAGGAAGAACGATTGCTCGCTGCAGCTGTTTCGGGTGATCGGGCCGATGACGTGTGGGCATCGCTCGGCTTTGATGCCGCAGTGCAGGGTCCTGACGACATGTCCTGTCTCATTGTGAGCCGGGAGCCTTAAGATGGGAGACGGCAGGATTCTCGTCGGTCAATGTGATGGCGTGTACCTGCTGAAGCTGGTGGGTGATGTGCGGGTAACACTCTGCGTGTCAGCAGAAGGATTCATCCGTCAGTTGCTGAGTGATCCTGAGTTCAAGACGGTTACTGTGGACCTTTGCGAAACCCGCGGCATGGATTCCACCTCCCTCGGCATTCTTGCGAAACTCGCGATCGAATCCCGCAAACAACACGATTTCCGCCCCACGGTACTCATCACCAACCCTGATCTTGAGAAGCTCCTGCATGTGTCCGGCTTTGGCGACGAGTTTAATTTTCAACGGATGGCCTCGCCGCAGAGCATTCCTGTTACCGAGTTGCCGAAGCGCAAAGGCATGGATGAAGCGGAGCTGCGTCGGCGAGTGATCGACGCACATCGGACGCTGATGTCCATGAATGCTTCCAATGCCCAGACCTTTCGGGATCTGGTGGAAGCGCTCGAAGCGGAAGAAGCTGCGGCTAACGGACGTTGATTCGCCAGCTCACGCGACCGAGGACAGATCCCTCCGGAGCATCCCCACCGCATCATGAAGCAACGTTGGATCGTTGCGTGCCAGGCGACGGCTGTCGCTCAGTACCTGACGGTAGAGCCGTGCACCAGGTTGTCCGTTAAAGAGCCCAAGTAGATGCCGTGTCATGGATTTGAGCGGAGTGCCTGCTTGAACTTCGCGTCGGGTGTATTCGGCGTAGTTCGCAAAGAGTTCAAAGGAGTCGACTGCGTGAGAGTGGTCGAGCAAGGCGCGATGCAAGTCCGCCAAAAGGAGCGGGTTGTGATAAGCCGCTCGCCCGATCATGACACCATCGACGTGATGTAGGGCATCAGCGACACCTTGAACGCTGTCGATACCGCCATTGAGCAGGATCCGAAGATTTGGAAAACGCTGCTTCAGCGCGTACACCCGCTCGTAGCGGAGTGGCGGTACCGAACGATTCTGTGCGGGTGAAAGTCCCTGCAAGAGCGCTAGCCGCGCGTGCAGGTAGAAGGTCTGGCAGCCGGCTTCTGCCACGGTTGCGATGAACGTATCGAGAAATTCATCCGAATCGCGATCGTCGATACCCAAGCGACATTTCACCGTGACCTTGATGTCGACCGCCTCGCGCATCGCAGCAATGCAGTCGGCGACACGTTTTGGCTGCGCCATCAAACACGCGCCGATCTCGCCGTCCTGCACACGAGATGAAGGGCAACCAACATTGAGGTTGACCTCGTCATAACCACGTTCTGCTGCCAGTCGTGCACAAGTGGCGAGGGCTTCAGGTTCGTTTCCGCCGAGCTGTACCGCCACGGGATGTTCAGCAGGATCGAAGTCGAGCAACCGACGCCGTTTTCCGTAAAGCAGCGCGCCGGTCGTGACCATTTCAGTGAAAAGTTGTGCGGAAGGGCTCGCCAAGCGAAGCAAGTAGCGGCAGTGCCGATCCGTCCATGCCATCATGGGCGCGACGTGGACAGTCGGGTAGGCGGGATGCCGAATACTCATCGATGGACTCAGTGCGAAGGACGCAAGGGCGGCAAGGTTACACGCACGCCTGATAAACGCGCCAGATTCATTCAGCTTCCGTTCAAATACTGGAGATTTGCTCCAGAATTTGGCCATGAAGATTGCCTTAGTCAAGTTTCATGTTCACTCTATGTTCATGATTTGATTGGAAAAACTCGTTTCGCTTTAAGAATAGAGAACAGCTCGACGCTTCTCCATTTTATTCTCCATTATCTCTTCATTTTACGAAGTTGGGCGGGTATAGTGCCGCCCACGTCGATGCGGACCGCAGTGACGCTGAACCTTCCGAGGCCAAACCTTCGGCGAAGGTAACCAGCGTGGTTCACCAGGCAGCGTGAATCGGCGGGTAGTGCAGATGGAAGGTGCAACCGGAGCCGACCATGAGTCTCGATGAGACAGTGGATCAAAGCGGCCCGGACGCCGAGGAGAATCAGACGATGCTCAGGCAACGAACGATAAGAAAACCCGTCCACGCCATTGGAATCGGCGTGCATTCGGGCAAGAAGGTCCGTATGACCATGCGCCCTGCCGGGGAGAATACGGGGATTACCTTCGTGCGCACCGACATTCAGGGACACCCCTCGGTGCCGGCAGTCGCCCAACTCGTATCGGATACGACACTGTCGACGAGCATCGCGACCGGTGGCGTCCAAGTCGCCACGGTTGAACACCTGATGTCCGCTTTGTGGGGTCTCGGTATCGACAACCTCATCGTTGAGCTCAGCAGCGAAGAAGTCCCCATCATGGATGGCAGCGCAGGCCCGTTTGTTGATCTCATCAAGACCGTGGGCATCGTCACCCAGAACGCGCCGAAGGCGTTCATTCGCATCACGCGTGAAATCGAAGTCACACAAGGTGACGCACGCGCAGTGTTGCGACCGTTCACGGGTTTCAAGGCGAGCTACACGTTTGTTGCAGACCACGAGGTCTACAACCGATATCCGAAGCGCGCGACCCTGAATTTTTCCAACGTGTCGTACTGCGACGAAGTCAGCCGTGCACGTTCCTTCGGTCTCTTGAAGGAGTTGCCGCAAGCGCAAGCGATCAATCGTTGCCTCGGATCCAGCCTGCAGAATGCAGTGGGAATCGACGATGAAGCGGTAATCAATGAAGGTGGGTTGCGTTATCACGATGAGTTCGTGAAACACAAACTGCTCGACGCGATTGGCGACCTGTATCTGCTCGGTCGTCCCGTACTTGGCGAGTTCGTCGGCCACATGTCGGGTCATGCGCTCAACAACAAGCTGGCGCGTGCACTTTTGCGTTGTGAAGATGCCTGGGAAGTTGCGACATTCGAGGACGCTCGCCGTCTGCGTGGTCGTGAGCCCATCGTGCAGCCGGAAGCGTTGGCGTTCTAAACCGCACCTGATGGCTGGAACCTGTTCCCCTTTGTGGGAGCGGCTTGCAAGCCGCGATTTTTTTTAAAGTCGCGGCTCCTAAGCCGCTCCCACCAAAAAGAACTTACCCCGACCGCTGCATCTCTTCCCACATCACCGTGAGAAAGTTCCTGATGGCGGCTTCTGCCTCTGTCTGAGGCATCAAACCCTGACGAGCGAGTTCCGCAGCGATGTCGTTTGCTGAACGTTTCCCATCGATCATGCTCATGAGCCAGGCGTGGATACGCACGCTGGCTGACTGAGTGGCGAATGCCGGAAGCTGTGGTATCGGCTGATTGCCGGAAACCAACCAGGCTGGAAGATGATTCCAGGGTGCCCACGATGTCTCTGCTGTTTTTATAGCCCTCCAGCTGTGAACCCGCTCTGTTCTCTGCTGCCGTGAGTGGGGTGATCGCAGATAAGGGATGTCTTCTTGCTCACGGATTTCGATCATGAATCCACCGGACAGCACCAGCTCTTCCACTTCTTCTGCCATGAGATTGTGAGTTGGTTGAGCGGTCTCGAACGCCACGCTTCCAGAGTTGACCCACACACCACCTGGCTTGAGCAGGCGATTGATCGTGTTCACCAGTTGTGTGAAGGGGCAATCGATGACGTCGATGAGCCAGTGAGTCACCACTGCGTCAAAGCTGCCAGACGAGAATGGAGGGTTCAAGAGATCGGCCAACACTACTTCGAGCTGTCCATGACCTACCGGAGCTTTCACAAGGTGATGCACGGCCACGTCGTCGATACCGAGCGGCGCCCGCGGAAACTCCACGCTGTGGCGTGCCTTGCCGCGTATGAGAGCGTGGCTGAGCAAGGCGACTAGGGGATTGCTCTCGAGCGCGACGACACGGCGCCGCTGACCGAGATCCCAGGCCAGTCGACCCGCACCACTTCCTGGAACCAATACCAAACCATCCGTTGGATCGAGAAGTCGTTCGATGCGACTCAAAGCAACGCTGTTTTCCTCTTCGCCCCACACCCAATAGCGGGCGATGTGGGTGTTGTAACTCGTCGGGCTGTGATGCGCGGGAGTCGTGTGCGCAGACCGAGCAGGGTCTCGCGGGCGGCACCACGATCACCCACTAGCAGTGGCGCGAGCAGCTGCTCGACCGACTGACGTTGTGCCGTATAGGCGGCTGCGAGCTTCTGAAGGCGGGTCTTCGTGGCTGCTGAAGCGGTAGCTACCGCTTGAGCGGCATTACTCGCGTCACGATGCAGACGCTGTCGTTCCAGCCGCCAGCGATTGCGCCAATCTGCCAGAGCGTGTTGTGGATCGGCGTACAGCACAGGCATGCCCTCGAGCGCCGGGTATTCGACGTTGCAGGTCGCACAATGAAGGCTCTCCATGCGACGTTGGCAGGAGGGGCAGGCAAGGACTGCAGGTTCTGGAGCACGTGTCGGCCGTAGTGTTTACCTTGACCTGAGCTTAGCAAGTCGCGCTTGCTGATACGGATTCCGCGCTGCCGATTCGTGCGTCACGCGAGTTATTCTTCACCGGTCTCAATGAACCCAGAGGGGGGAGCAGTCATGTCCAGAGCCACCGACCACGAAGTGGTTTCCATCTATCCATTTTCTGAAGCCCAGATCGATGAACTCATGACCAAGGCACCGGAGTGTGTGCTGATGTGGTCGACGAAAGATCACTGGCCCGTCGGGGTCGTGCATTCCTTTGTTTGGCACGAAGGCAAGGTTTGGCTGACCTTTGCTAATCACCGGCATCGTGCGGCTGCTATTCGTCGCGATCCGCGCGTTTCCATCACCGTGAGCGGTCGAACGCTCGCACCGGATGACACGCCAAAAGGTCAGGCGACGATGAAAGGTCGTGGCAAGTTTCATGAGGACCGCGCGACGAAGGAGTGGTTCTACCGGGCGCTGTCGAAGAAACAGTCACCGACCGATCCCAAGGGTGAGCAGGACTTCTACGAACTGCTCGACTCGCCGCTGCGCACGGTGCTCGAAATCACGCCGGAGAAATGGATTACGTTTGATGCTGGCAAGTCCGCACGACATCGTGCCGGGACTCTCTCGGAATCGGAGATGGGACCCAAACTCAACTCCGATACCGAAAGACTGGCCGCGGAGCGCAAGCGTCGCGGGCTTTCCTGATCCTTAAATGAAAAGCCCGGGAAAGTTCCCGGGCTTTTGTCTGCAAAACCTCGACTATTTCTTGAAGAAGGTGTCGAGGTAGGAAGGATCGCGACCATCCGGGAACGGTGCGCCGCGCGCCATGACCGGGCTGTCACCTGGCTTCAGGTTTTCATGGGCACGTTTCCAGCCCGCGAAGGTGGCCAGGATATGGGTTGGGTCACCGTGAATTTCGGTGAATCCACCGTTTACGGAGCGGGTATCGAAGTAAGCCGCGTTCACGTCGTCCGCCCACAGTTCACAGGCGTTGACGAAACCCAGATCGTTCATGCGCTTGCGTGCTGCAGCAAAGTCATTCACAAGACAGCCCACGTGGTGGAAGCCTTCTTCACCTTTTTTGTACATGTCTCGGTAAATCGACGGCGTATCGTCGTGTTGCTGGATGAACTGAATCTGGTTGTTGCCGAGGTAACCAAACGCATAAGACACGTCGGCTTCCTGCTTTGTCCCGCGATATTGGAACTTCAGAGTTTTATGGTGCGGCACCAAAACGAACGGCCCAGCGCCATACAGCCGGTGCCACTTGTGCACCGACTCTTCGATGTCGTTGACAAGGTAGGCGTGCTGGAAGATCGGAAAAATGGCTGACATGGATGGGACCCCCGTCCTCGGTTGAATTGCCGAAAGGCTCCCATGAATCGGGCTGCCTCGTAAAGTTGTGAACCGTGCATTTCACTTCAAGCAGGCCTCAAACGTCGATGCCCTTCGCCCGCCTCGCAAGGATCGCCTGCGTATCGAGCACGAAAGCATCTTCGCGTGCGACGATCGCCGCCGCATGACCGGTAACCACGTCATCCCAGCCCGCATGAGGGAGGATGTAGAAGCTGTCGTTCTCAATCGCTTCGAACACGATGTTGGCGAGGTCATCGGGTGATTTGCCTTCGCTCAACGCCGTTCCGATCGGTAACCCTGAGCCTTGTGGATTGTTCTGGTTGGCGAATGCGCCGGGGCGGTTGCGCTCAGCTTCCGCGATCTTCGTATTCACCCAACCCGGGCAGAGCACGGACGCACCGATCTTCGAATTGCGTGCTTTGAGCCCATGACTTAATCCTTCGGACATCAGGATCACGCCGTACTTGCTCACCCCATAAGGACCACCACCGGGAATAAACGCAGCGATGGAGGCGGTGTTGACGATGTGTCCCGGTTCACCGTGGCCCAGCATGTGCGGCACAAAGGTCTGAATGCCCCAACGCACTCCGTGCAGGTTCACACCCATCACCCAGTCCCAGTCCACATCAGGTACTTCCCACATCGGCACCGGCGGGCCGCCGTTTACGACACCGGCATTGTTGAAAAGAAGGTGAATGTTGCCGAAGCGAGTCGTGGCGTCCTTGAAGAGCGACTCGATGGAGGCTTTGCGCATGGTGTCCGTGATGACACCGATGACCGGTGTTTGCCGGTCTTCGAAGAACGTCACCGCCTGCTTGAGTGCGTTGGCTTCGATGTCGGCAAGCACCAGGTTCATGCCTAGCGCTGAACATTTGCGGGCATAGGCGAGGCCGATGCCGCTGGCGCCACCGGTGATGACGGCGGTTTTGCCTTTGAAGTCTTTCAACATGTGAGTGTCCCCCGTGTGTGTTGGATTTCAGCAGAGTTTGTTTGGGATAGGGCGGCCAAAACAAGAGAAAATTGCTTCGTTCGGTCAATTTGACCGAACCGCTCTCATCCGTCGCTGTCAGCCTGCAGTGGAGTAAACGAAAAGGCGCTGAAATTCTTGAGTGTGTTTGCATACCTTTCGATCGCAGATTCCTGCGCGCCCTTGTTATGGCGCCCCGTCCCGTTGTCATCTCGTGATTGCATTTCGGCGACACCACGTCTTCGACTCGTCTGAAGCACTGCGCCCCGAGGTGTAGAGATCGGGTGTGGCCACATCTTTTTTGGCAAGTGCTTGTGGTCACAGTGTTTAAGTGACGACGACGCATTTCCGCAGTGCTTGCGGTTTAAAGTTGTCGGCATAAGCTCCAGTTGGGCGCTCGAAAAAACATTCTGCTCAATAGGAGTGGATTCAATACGCGAGATCAATCCGGAGCTCGCTGTCTGGGTTACCCCAGTGCTGGATTACCCCAGTGCTGGATTACCCCAGTGCTGGATCGCCCCAGTGAAAGCGTGATCCTCTTGATCGATGGATCGTTTCGCGAACATTCACGGGGGTGTTGTGATGAACCGGTTGCGTCTCCTGATCAGTTTCCTTTCCCTTCTAACTCCTCTGTGCGTTCCTTCTGCCCAAGCCAACGAAGACGAAGAACAAGCCGTCATCGAAGAGGTGATCGTCACCAGTTCGATGGCGGTTACGACGGGTGGGGCAAGCGTGATCGTTACTGCGTTGGTAGGCGTGCCTTTTTCGTCGAGTGAAGAAACAACCGCCTCACCTACACCCAGTGACGTGACGATCTTCGGCAGGTCGAGACCATTGTCGTTGCGAAATCCTGCAACAACCCCATTCAGCGCCTGTTGGTCTCCTGGTGTGAATGCCCGGAGGGCATGCTGCACCTTCAAACTGAGCTGACCGAGCACATTCTGCGGCACATCGGTGGGATTTTGGGTCACCAGGTAAACGCCAACACCTTTCGAACGGATCAGACGAATAACTTGTTCGATCTTCTCCAACAGACTCTTCGGCATACCCTTGAAGAGCAGATGCGCTTCGTCGAAGAACAGCACGATCTTCGGCCGATCGAGATCTCCGGCTTCAGGCAGCTCCTCAAAGAGCTCGGAAAGCAGCCACAACAAAAACGCTGCGTACAAGCGGGGTGATTCGCGTAGCAGTCGATCCGAGTCCAGCACGCTGATGATGCCAAGCCCGGAGAAGTCCTTGCGCATGAGGTCTTTGAGATCCAGCGCCGGTTCGCCGAAGAAACGGTCCGCTCCCTGTTCTTCAAGGACCAGCAAACGGCGTTGAATTGCGCCAACGGATGATGCGGCGATATTGCCGTAGGTCTTCTGCAACTGATCCGCGTTGTCACTCATCCATGCGAGCAGGGACCGCAGGTCCTTGAGATCCAGCAACAACATGCCTTCGTCATCGGCGAGCGCAAAACATGCGTAGAGCACGCTCGACTGGGTTTCGTTCAGTTCAAGCAGCGTCGACAGAATGAGGGGTCCCATCTCGGAGATGGTGGTTCGAACTGGCGCGCCTCGTTCTCCGAAGATGTCCCAGAAAAGGGTGGGGTAACCACGCTGCGTGTGTTCAGTGATCCCGGCCAAGGCCTTGCGTCGGTCCACTTCTTTATGGGGCTTGCCGGCCGCGCTGATGCCGGAAAGGTCGCCTTTCACATCGGCGGCAAAAACCGGGACACCGGCACGGGAAAAAGCCTCAGCGAGTACTTGCAGAGTGACGGTTTTTCCCGCTCCCGTTGCCCCCGTGATGAGTCCGTGGCGGTTGCTCATTTTGGTGAGTTGTACCGCCTGAACGCTGCCGTCACCGCCGATAACAAGCCTATCCATCACCCGCCCCCCGGAGGACACTGAAAATCAAAGCTGGCTCGACCATATGCCATCCCTATAATGCCGCGCCATGAACCAAAGAAAGAACGAAAAAACGAACGTGCGCACTCGGATTGCGCCCTCGCCGACGGGTGATCCCCACGTCGGCACCGCCTATATCGCGCTTTTCAATTGGGCCTTTGCCACCCGTCACGGTGGGCAATTCATCCTGCGTCTCGAAGACACCGATGCGGTCCGCTCCACCAAGGCGTCTGAAGAGAAGATCTTCTCGGCGCTTCGTTGGCTGGGCATTCACTGGGAAGAAGGCCCGGACATCGGCGGCCCCCACGGCACCTATCGGCAGAGCGAACGCCTAACAATCTATCGGCGGTACCTTGACCAGCTTGTGATGGATGGTCATGCCTTCTGCTGCTTCTGCACGACCGAGCGGTTAGATGCCATGCGGCAAGCGCAGCAAGCCAAGGGTGAGACCACGCGTTACGACGGTCATTGCCTCGCTCTCGATGCCGCTGAGGTTCAACGTCGCATCACTTCAGGTGAAAGCCACGTCATTCGTATGCGTGTGCCAAAAGAAGGCGTGTGTGCGTTTGATGACCTGTTGCGTGGTCGCATTGAGATCCCGTGGATGCAGATCGACATGCAGGTGCTGTTGAAGGCGGATGGCTTTCCGACATACCACCTCGCTGTGGTGGTCGATGATCACCTCATGGATATCACGCATGTCCTCCGGGGAGAGGAGTGGATCAACTCTGTACCAAAACACCAGTTGCTCTACCGCTACTTCGGTTGGGAGATGCCAGCCCATGCGCATCTGCCGCTGCTGCGCAACCCGGATCACAGCAAACTTTCGAAGCGCAAGAACCCAACTAGCATCAACTACTACCGCGATATCGGCATCCTGCCGGAAGCGCTTCTGAACTATCTCGGCATGATGGGTTGGTCCATGCCGGACGAGCGCGAGATCTTTTCCGCGAAGGAGATGGCTGAACATTTTGACCTGGGGCGCATTTCACTCGGTGGTCCCGTATTCGACCTCGACAAGCTGTCGTGGCTGAACGGGCAATATCTGCGGGCGCTCACGCCTGAGGCCTTTGGTGATCGTATAGCGAGTTGGATGCTCAATCGCGAGAAACTCAATGCGCTGATTCCGCTCATCCATCAACGCAGTGGTCGGCTGGATGACCTCGCGCCTCAGCTCGATTACTTGCTTGGTAACCGACGCCTGCCAGATGCGGCGGCATTTAATTCCAACAAAGCACCTGCAGCGCGGATCATTGATCACACATTGCGTTCACTGGAATCGTTGTCTTCGTGGGAGCGGGACGCCATCTTCAATGTGTGTAAGTCTCTCGCTGATCATCTCGGCCTTAAGCTCAAGGATTTTCTGCAGCCGCTGTTTCTCGCGATCAGCGGTCGAGAGGTGTCGTTGCCGCTCTTCGACTCGATGATCTTCCTCGGCTCCGATGTCACGCGCGTTCGGTTGCGTGAAGCCCTGGATGTGATCGGTGTCTCGAAAAAAGCCGCGAAGGAACTGGAGAAGAACTACACCGCATTTCTCGCTGCATCACGCGGGTAGATTGATGGCCTCACTCGCCGGGGAACGGTGAGTAGAAGTCGTCGAACATCCGGAAGAGCGGGAGTGCTGGAAAAAAGTGGGCGAAGAACTCTGGACGGTGGTGGCAGTCGCAGTGGCGGGTGCGCTGGCGATGACGCGAGGACGCGCATCCATGCGGGCGCGAAAGAAACTACTGACGCCTACCCTCGACAAACCCACGGTTCATTGAGCTCGGCCGGTATCCTGGCAGGTTATTCGGCGAACGCTTCAGCCAAACCGTACTGTTCCATCCGCGCTTGAAAGTCCGCCACATTGTGTGACAGCACAATGATGTCGTTGGTTTCACCTTCATGATCCTTCACCTGATCACGCAGTAACGCTTCGGCGACGAACCCCAAATCTTGAAACACCGCAATGGCACCTTTCTGATCGATGGTCATCTGCGCGGAGAGCTTTTCAAGTCCACGCGAGATTGCCAACAAAAAACTCTCCTGAATGAGCGTGCGACCGATACCGGCGTCCCGCACATCTGGCGCAATCAGTACACGAAGTTCACCAACATGAGGGGACCACGAGCGGGGCTCTGAAACGATCGCTGAAAATCCCACCATTCGATTCTGGTGCATGACAACGAGGCTTGTGATGGAACCCTTGTCGAGTTGATTCATCCATGCAGCCAGTACCTTAGGCACAGTGATGTTGCGCGGCAAAAACAAGAGGTCATGTTCAGGCAGCGTGCGTGCAAAGGCGAGGGCATCACCCGCATCACTCGCTTGCATCAGACGGATGACAAACTGACCCCGTTCACCATCGACGGTCTTCGGATACCGGTGCGAAAGGTCTTCGCTCATACACTCCGCTCGGCGAGCCAGCTTTCAACCACGGGCCACATGCGTCGCACCGCATTGGGGCCGGCGATCGTGCTGACGTGGCCACCTTTGACCATCACTTCTTTTTTGTCCGTTGAGCTGATCTTTTCCATCAGGGGTTTCACTGTCGCCTGCGGCGCGAGGTGATCGTGTTCGGCATAGATGCTGAGTACCGGAATACGAATGTTGGACAGCGGTGCAGCCTTGCCGCCGACCACCAGTGTCCCGTTGACCAGATTGTTTTCCCAGAGCAGCTCTTTGGTTATCTGCCGAACGTATTCACCAGCAAGCGGCAAGGTTTCGTTGCTCCAGCGTTCAAAGGCACGGAAAGATTTCACGAACTCATCGTTCCACATCTGCTCCCAGATACGCAGTTGTCCGGCGACCCGCTGCGCAGGGCGCTGCATCTCAAAACTCTGGATCACGAAATCTGCGGGTACGATGCCTACAGAGTCCACCAACCTATCGACATCAAAGTAACGCGGATCTTGCCAGGTGCGGATGAGGCCCATGCCTTCCCAGTCGATCGGGGTTGTCAGGCAAACAAGATTCTTCAGCGGCCCGTCGGGATTGGAGGCGGCATAGATCGCGGAAAGCACGCCACCCATGCAATACCCAATGATCGACGCATCGCCTTCGCCGGTGATTCGCGCGATGGTTCGCAGGCAGGATGGAATGAAATCCTGCGTGTAACTTGCGAGATCAAGGTTGCGTTCGTGCAGCTGTGGGGCTTCCCAGTCGAGCACAAATACGTCGAAACCTTTTTTCAGCAGAAATTCGACGAGGCTCTGTCCCGGCGCGAGGTCGAAGATATAAGCCTTGTTGGTGGTGGCCATCACCAACAACACCAGCACGCGATAAACCTCAGGTGACTGGGGCTGATAGTGATAGAGTCGTAGGGTGCCACGCTGGATCACTGTATTTTTGGGTGTGAGACCTACGGCTGCAGCAGGCGCTCGAATGTAGTCGAGCCCTTTGATGGAGCGGGAAATGGTGCGCTCCATCATCTTGTTCACTTGAGCGGCGATGGAAGCATCGAAGTCAGCCATGGGGTTAAACGCCTCCGGTGGATGTGGATGGTTTTTTGGTGCGAGGTGGTCCCGGGCGGTCTCTTGCAGGTGTTGCGTTCGATAACACCTGGGCGAGCAAGTCTTCGATTCGCGCCAAGCGTCGATCCAGACCATGCACCGTTTCAGCGAGGTTCACCACATCTTCGCGGCTCGGCATGTTTGCGCCTTCGAGTTGTTTGGCCATAAAGTCCTGGAACATCTTGCGCATCACCATCTGCGTGTCCTGCACCTGGTTCATGCCGCGGGTGAAGGTTTCGGTACCCATGAACTGGTTGGCGAACTTGTCGAAGTTACGTTCCCAGTCCGTAACCATCTCGCGAAAGGACTCATCGGGTGTTTTGGGTTTGTCGGCCATGGCAGACCACCTCGGCTGGGTGAAAATGGGCTTCACTTTAGCGCTTTGCCAGGTCGCGCTGGCAGGTGTCCTGTCTTCCCCGCGCCGATGACGTCCCATAGACTCAATTCTCGTGCCCTTTTTTGGAAGATGTTCCATGGTCAAGTTCAGGTCACCCCATATCCTGCCGGCGGCGCCTGCGGTCGTCCGTCGCTCCGTGCTGCAGCACTATTCAATAGAGCAATGCACACCGGCCATTGGCGCGGAAATTACCCATATTGATCTGGCGAAGGTAGCCGATGATCCCGATCTGGTCGCCGAACTTCGGTCACTCTGGCTGAAACACCGCGTGCTCTTTTTCCGGGAACAACACATCACCGCGCAGGAACAGCAGCGGTTTGCTGAAGCCTTTGGTGAATTGGAAAAACACCCGACGGCGCCCATGCATCCAGATGCGCCATTGCTGTTGCCGCTCTATCGCAACCTCGATCCCGAAAAGCCGAATATGGTGGAGAAGTCTTCCCGGGAGAACATCTGGCATTCAGATCTGACGTTCAAGGCAGTCGGTCCACGTGGTGCCATCCTTCGTTGTGAGGAATGCCCGGAAACCGGCGGCGACACATTGTGGGCGAATATGGTGTTGGCTTATGAGATGTTGCCGGATCGTGTTAAGTCTCGGATCGACGAGCTTTATGCGCGGCACAGTTTTGAACACGTTTTTGCTGCCCAACTGAAACGGGAACGCCGACTGGAGTTGGCCTTGGAACAGCCGTCCACCGATCACCCAGTGGTGCGAATTCATCCCGAGACGGGCGAGAAACTGCTCTTCGTGAATCAGGCATTCACGACGCACTTTTCCAACTTCTACAACTTCGACGACGTTCGTTTTGGTCAGGACTTCGCCATGGAAGCCAATACGCTCATGAACTATTTGTTGTCGCAAGCAGTGATTCCTGAATATCAGGTGCGGCTCAAGTGGCAGCCTGGGACGGTTGCGATGTGGGATAACTTGTTGACACAGCACTACGCGGTCGCCGATTACGGAACGGCACCCCGCAAGATGCTGCGAGCAACACTGGCGGGATGAACGACAACCAAGAGATATCGCCATGAAAATAGATGGCAGTTGTCTATGTGGCGCTTACGCCTATGAAGCCGAGATTGACCCCGCCAAAGTGGTGGTGTGCCATTGCACCGACTGCCAGATCAGTTCTGCCTCCGCCTTCCGCTTCGGTGTGCTGGTTCGAAAAGATCGCTACGTCGAACTGCGTGGCACACTCAAGACCTTCGTGAAGATCGCCGAAAGTGGGGCACCCCGCGCGTTGACCTTTTGTCCGGAGTGCGGCACGTCCATTTATGGGTGTGAACCGGAAGGCCCCACGGTGTATTCGCTGCGCCTCGGGACAGCACGGCAACGGGCTGAGCTCGTTCCTCAAGTTCAGGTGTGGCGGCGGTCAGCCTTACCGTGGATCAGCTGTGTCGATGAACTGCGTGCCCATGACAGCCAGCCTGATAAGCTGCGACCTCGATCAGACTTCTAGTCCCGACTATCCAACCGGAGCCCATCATGAATCCAGTCAGCGTTGTTACCGGTGCAAACTCCGGCATTGGACGTGCAACGGCCATCGCACTCGCAAAGCAGGGTCACCGGGTTTTCGGAACCGTCAGGGGCTTGGACAAGGCGGCCAAACTCAACGCGATGGCATCACAGGCGGATGTGCATATCGACCTCGTGGAGATGGATGTCGCCGATGATGACTCCGTGCGTGATGGCTTCAAGCAGATCCAGAGTGCGGCGGGTCGCGTGGACCATCTTGTCAACAATGCCGGCATTGGTGGGAACGCGGTGACGGAGGATTGTTCGATCGCGTTGTACGAAGAGTGCATGAACGTCAACTTCTACGGCGCGGTGCGGTGTATTCAAGCCGTACTGCCGCAAATGCGCGAACGACGCAGCGGCACCATCGTGAACGTGTCCTCTGTGGTAGGCCGTGTTGCTGCGATCGCGCAACAACCCTATGTCACTTCCAAGTGGGCACTCGAAGGCATGAGTGAAGGGCTCGCGCAAGAAGTAGCGCCCTTTGGAATTCGTGTGGCCATCATTGAGCCGGGTGTGACGAAATCAGCGATCTTTGCAAAGAATACGGGGCACCCTGAAGGTTCTGGTGCTTACGCCGCGGCCTATCGACGCATGTTTCAGTTCTATGCCAAGGGCATCAGTGAAGCGACAGACCCGATGGAAGTCGGTGAGTTGATTCATGAAGCCATCACCACGAATCAACCGAAGTTGCGATATGCCGTGAGTTGGGCCGGTCCGGGCATGATCGCCGGGCGTATGGCAATGGGAGACAAAGCGTGGGCTGCACTCGGTAACCATGAAGCGGACGCCGACTACTACGCAGCGTTTGAGCGTTACTTCAGCGTCAACATTGCACCCTGATGCTTGGTCATGATGATTCCGCAATTTTCGGCGCAGCAGAACATAGACGACGTTGCGGCCGCTTTGGATGTAGCGGGCTGCGTTGTAGTCACGGGCGTGTTCGATCCAGCGCTCCGGGAAGCGATGCGCACGGAACTTATGCCACATATGGTCAAGGCAAGGTCGAAAACGATGAACCCACGCAGTTCTATCCGGGGCTGACACGTCGAACGAGCGCTTGGCGCGGTCGAAGAGGGGCATTGTTTGGGTTGCGCAAGCTGTCGAGAAACAGGGCCCATGATACGTTGGCCGGGTCCCTATGTAGTCGGCCAGGTGGGAACTCGAACACATCGCCAAGGTTACCCAAACCACAGAAGCAGAGGCAGGCACCAGATTGGCGGTTAATATCTTCAGTTCGTACCCATGTTTACAACTTTGGAGAGTCCATGAACCTCACAGGCAAACGCATCATCGTCACCGGATCTGCGAGAGGTATGGGGGCGGCTACCGTGCGTGCCTATGTTAAAGCGGGCGCGCAGGTTATTGGCATGGATGTCGAAGATGTTGCCGGTATCAAAGTCGCAGTAGACGCATCCGAAGTGGGACCGGGCACGGCGAGTTATGTTCACGTAGACATCACGTCACGCTCCAGCGTTGAAGTTGCGTTTGCAGAGGCTACGAAAATACTCGGAGGGCTTGATGCGCTCGCCCATCCCGCAGCGATTCAACGCTCATCCGATGCGGGTGATGTCAGCGTTGAAGATTGGGACTTGATGTTTGCGATCAACGTGCGTGGAACGATGTTGACCAACCAGGTGGCGTATCACGCCATCAAAGCTACGGGTGGTGGGTCAATCATCAACTTCGGTTCGATCTCAGGGCAACGTCCTGAACCTGGTGCGGCGGCGTATTCCGCATCCAAGGGCGCAGTGCATTCGTGGACACGAACGGCTGCGGGAACCTGGGGCAAGGACAACATTCGTGTGAACGCGATACTGCCGGCCATGGCGACGCCGATGTATCTCGAAGCGCGTGCACGATCCACGCCGGAACAGAACACCATCAGTCATTGGCGCAATCAGGTACCCATTGCACTCGGTGGCGTTTATGGGGATCCGGATCGAGACCTCGGGCCAGTGATGGTTTTTCTGGCATCCGATGCGTCACGCTTCATCACTGGGCAGTTGATTCCGGTGGACGGTGGGCAGACTAACGTGCGTTGATTTGTTGAGCGTCAGATTTTCTTGATGAGGTTACGCAAATGATCACAGTGTTTGACGCGTTCCGCCGTGGTCGTGCCGAGGAAACTCGCATTGAGGCAGGTCACACCGGCTGCTTTGTACGCTTGTAGCCGATCACGCACGAATCCTTCCGGACCCACGAGTGTGGTGGAGTCGAGAAACCGATCCGCCACGGCCGCTTCCGCTTCGGATTTGCGGCCTGAGAGATACAGGTTCTGGATCGTTTCGGCTTCTTTTTCAAAACCGTATTTGCGAAACATCTGGTTGTAGAAATTCTTGTCGCGAGCGCCCATACCACCGACGTACAGCGCGATGTTGGGCCTGGCCATGTCACGCAAGGATTCGAGTCCTGTGCCAATGGCGTCAGAGCCACCTGCGTAGATCTCCAAGGGCGGCAGCGATGGATCACGCGCCTTCGTCCCTCGACGGAGCGCATCACCCCAGATGGCATCCGCACCTTCGGCCATAAAAAACGCAGGCAGCCACGCTTCAGCGATTTGTGCGGTCATCTCCACACTCTTCTCGCCTAATGTCGCGAGTGCGATGGGGATGTTCTCTCGTTGGGGATGATTGATGAGTTTGAGCGGTTTGCCGAGCCCAGTGCCTTGATCACCGGGCAGTGGAATCTGGTACTTCGCACCGTTGTGCGTGAGCTTGTCCTCCCGTTTCTAGACCTTTCGACAGATCTCGACGACTTCGCGGGTTCGAACCACGGGTGTGTCGTAAGGCAAACTGTGAAACCCTTTGATGACCTGCGGACCCGAAGCACCTAGGCCCAACATAAAGCGCCCGTTAGAGAGTGCATCGAGTCCGGCTGCAGTCATCGCCAGGAGCGCAGGTGTCCGGCTGTAGATATTCATGATGCCGGAGGCGATGGTGATTCGCTCTGTGCTCGCCGCGAGATAACCCATGGCGCTCACCGAGTCGAAGGAGTACGACTCCGCAACCCAGACCGTATCCACACCGGCCTTTTCGAGCTCGCGGATTTCCTGAATCTGGCCGCCGATGTGGCCGCGTGAGTAGTGGGCGCTGATGGCGATTTTCATGGTCGTTCCTCCGGAGTATTTAAACGAAGCACAATGAGTGAAGTGTTAGCGCATCGCGCCAGGCATACCACCGTCAACGACCATCGTTTGGCCCGTGATTGAGTTCGACGTTACGAACATCACGACCTGAGCAGCAATGTCATCGGGCTGGCCGACACGTCCAAGCACGGCTTGTGCGCGTGCACCTTTGGCGACGTTCTCCGGCAAGCGCTTCGCCATCCGGGTGTTTTCAACCAGACCCGGTGCGATGCAGTTCACGGCGACATTCGGTGCCATCGCGACTGCGAGACAGCGGGTGAGATGGTTGAGCGCCGCTTTGCTGGATGAATAAGCGATGCTGCTGCTGCCAGGGCTGATACCACCTGCAGAAGAGATGTTGATGATGTGGCCACCTCCGTCAGCCTTGAGCAGCTTCGCAGCAGCACGGGCGAGCAGGAAGGGTCCACGAACGTTAGTCTCCAGAACACGGTCCCAAATGTCTGGTGTGAGCGCATCGAGGTCTGGAAAGGGAATACCGATGTTCCAGGCCGCGTTGTTGACCAAAATGTCGAGACGTCCATGGGCTTTCGCAACCGCTGCGACGCAGGCTTCGATGGAGTCCGGTGAACGCTGATCGAGTCGCAAAGCGCTGGCTGAACCGCCGTTTGATTGAATGTCGTGCACGGTCTTGTTGGCGGCATCTTCTGCGCCGACCCAGGTTACGATGGCATGGGCGCCTTCTGTACCGAGGCGACGGGCGATGGCGCCACCGATATCACCTGAACCCCCAGTGATGAGCGCGACTTTTCCGGTGAGCGTTTTCATGGCGAAATTTCCCTGGCAACGAAGCGTCGAACTTTACGGGATCGAGCGGCGAGTGGATATTGTAGAGGCGCCTTCAACGCGCCTTTTGAAATACCCGTCCTCCTTAACGGATTGAGATATTCGTGAAACCAGATACCGATACTCGGGAATCGCTCGACTACGAACCACCACTCACCGGTCTTCGGGTCCTCGATGTCAGCACCTACATCGCCGGCCCCGCTGCAGCGATGGCACTTGGTGATTGGGGAGCAGATGTCATCAAGGTTGAGGCGCCAGGCATGGGTGATCCCCATCGACAAGGCTGGAAGAGCGCCAACTACCCACGAGCCGAGGTGAACTACACGTGGCAACTTGAAGGACGAAACAAGCGTTCCATCGCGCTCGACCTGAAACACCCGCAGGGTCGAGCCATCATGGACGAACTCATCAAGGGTGCGGATGTGATGGTAGTGAACTTTCCAGGCCCCGTGCGTGAACGCCTGAAGCTTCGTTATGAAGACGTGAAACAAACCAACCCACGTCTCATCTATGCATCACTCACGGGTTATGGCGAAGAAGGCCCCGATGCCAACATTCCCGGATTCGATGTGAACGCCTATTTCGCGCGATCAGGTTTGCTCGATGCGCTGCGTTATGAAGGCCAACCACCCGCGTTTTCATTGGCCGCACAAGGTGATCGACCGAGTGCAATGTCGCTTCTCGCCGCCATAATGATGGGGCTTTACCGGCGAGAACGAACCGGCAAAGGGGGTTCGGTCGGCACATCGCTCTACGCCAATGGCGTTTGGGCGAATGCCACGATTGCTACGGCTGCGTTGGTTGGGGCTTCCCAAAGCCCTCGTCCTCCTCGCGACCGTCCACGCAGCGCGTTTCAGAATCAGTATGTGTCGGGCGACGGGCGATGGTTTACGTTGTTGTTGCCGCAGGAAGAAAAACGCTGGCCTGGGTTCTGTTCGGCCATCGACCGTGCCGATTTGATCTACGATGAACGGTTTATGACGGGTGTGCTCCGCTTGCGTCACGCGACAGAGCTGGTTGTTGAGCTTGATGCGGCCTTTGCTCGGCATCCCTGGTCACACTGGAATGATGTCTTGCCGAAGGTGGGTGTTGCACTTGCGCCGATCAATCGCATCCAGGATGTGATCGACGATGAACAAGCGCGCGCGGCGGGGATCATCATTGACACGGCGGTACCCGATGTCCCCCTGAGTCTCGCAAACCCGATTCGACTCGGTTTTGCCGAAGCACGTATCCCTGGGCCATCACCTGCTCTTGGGGAGCACACCGATGCTGTCCTGCGGGAGCTCGGGTTTACCGATGAAGTGATCGCGGCTCTTCGAAGTGATGGTGTGGTGAGCTGAAAGTTCTCGACGATAGGGTCGGGCTACGTTTGAATCCATTAGGGACAATGAGGAGCGGGTCAGGTGGCAGACGCGCAGTACAATAAAAGGGTCGATGTGCTGATCATCGGTGCCGGTGCATCCGGTGCCGCAGTCGCCTGGAGTCTTGCCGAAACCGGCATGCACATTCTCTGCATCGAACAGGGTGACTGGGTTAATCCGCTCAACTACCCGAGCACTCAGCGAGATTGGGAAATGGCGGGGCAACGCAACTACGCGATCAGCCCCAATGTGCGCAAGCTGAAAGCCGACTACCCCATCAATGATGAGGAGTCACCGATCGCCATCGCCAACTTTAACGCCGTCGGTGGCAGCACGATCCTCTACTCAGCGCACTTCCCCCGATTTCATCCGTCAGATTTTAGGGTGCGTTCTCTTGATGGGGTCGCCGACGATTGGCCCATCAGCTATTTCGATCTTGAACCGTTCTTCGCATTGAATGATCAGAACATTGGTGTAGCCGGACACCCCGGTGATCCGGCGCTGCCACCACACACGCCAACGATGTCGCCGGTTCCACTCGGAACCATGGGTGAAACCATGGCGCGCGCCTTCAATCAGTTGGGTTGGCATTGGTGGCCATCAGATACGGCGATCATTACGCGTGACCACGAAGGTCGTGAAGCCTGCGCCAACATTGGCAGTTGCAATGTGGGTTGTCCTAAAGGTGCCAAGAGCAGTGCGGATGTGAGCTATTGGCCGGTCGCGCTGCGCGCAGGCGTGAAACTTCGAACGAATTGTCGTGTGCGCGAAATCACGGTGGGCCCCGATGGCATGGCCACCGGAGCGACGTACTACGACGATCTAGGTGTCGAACATCATCAGGCGGCGGAAATGGTGATCGTGGCCTGTAACGGAGTTGGTACGCCGCGTCTCCTGCTCAATTCAAAGTCCCCGCGTTTTCCCGATGGCATCGCCAACTCTTCGGGGCTCGTAGGCAAGAACCTCATGCTGCATCCCTGGGGTAATGTACAAGGTCTCTTCGATCATCCGGTGGATCGATTTGGTCCGGAAGGTTCCTGCATGTTGTCGCAGCAGTTTTATGAAACGGATGCATCACGTGGCTTTGTGCGTGGTTACAACATGCAGATTACGCGGGGCAGAGGTCCCGTGCTGACGGCGCGTGCGGCGTTGTGGCGTGGGGAGTTGCCCTGGGGTGCGAATCATCATACGGTGTTCGAAAAACTCTATAACCGCACCATCAATCTCGGTATCTGCGTCGAAGACCTGCCGGAAGAATGTAACCAGGTGACGCTCGATCCCAAGCTGACCGACTCCAATGGCATTCCTTCGCCGAAGATCAGCTACCGCCTTTCCGAAAACTCGCGGCGCATGCTCAACCATGGCCTCGCGCGAGGTGTGGAGGCGATGGAAGCAGCGGGGGCCATTCGCACCGACACCGTAGGCCCGATTCGAATGGCAGGTTGGCACTTGCTGGGAACTGCGCGCATGGGTGCTGATCCGCGCACGAGCGTCGTCAATGAGTGGGGACGAAGCCACGATGTGAAAAATCTCTTTGTGGTGGACGGAAGCGTGTTTGTCACGTCGGGTGGGGTAAATCCCACCACGACGATTCAAGCGGTGGCGCTGTATATCGCGGATCAGATCAAGAAACGTCTGGCCAATCTGTTTGACTGAGACGAAAAAATGAGCAACACCCCATTAATCGCTTCCGATCAACCGCTCACGGAATCGCTCCGCCGCACGCTGGATGCAGTGCTCGAGATCATTATTCCCGCCGAGCCCGCCAGAGGTATGCCGAGCGCTCGCGAGGTGGCGGTGTTCCGTTATCTGCAGGACCACGCTTCCGACTATTGGCGGTTGCTAGCAACTCAACTGGATGAGCTTGACGCCTCAGCGTTTCGCCAGTTTGCGCAACACTTTGCCGATCTGTCCCTCGATGAACGTATGCGTGTTGCACACGTCATGCGCAACACGAATCCCGGATTTCTGCGCAGGCTCGCCCTCGAAACAGTGACGTGTTACTACCAGGATGATCGAGTGATGGTGGCCGTGGGAATGGAGCCGAGGCCGCCCGCACCGAAGGGTCAAGAAGCGTATGCCGGCGATTTCTCGTTAGTTGAACCGGTGATCGCGCGTGGCGCAATCTGGCGGCGTACGGAGTAGGGGTGTAACGCTGCAGTGGATCTGCCTCGTTGGCGAAATGCGTCCTACATCCGTAAACGCTCTGCGACTCGTCCGTAGAAACACTCCCGGACACCCGGCGCATAACCGGAGAGCTGTCTCTCGCAGATTGCCACCGCTGAATCGGTACCTTCGACGTGTGGATAGTCACTGGAAAAACACAACATTTCCGGGCCTACAGCATCAAGTACCGGCTGCAATGGTTCGTTGACCACCAAGGGTGTCACTGTAACCTGGCGACGCAGGTAATCGGACGGCGCCAGTGGCAGCTTGTAGGCTGCACCTGCAAAATCCGGTCGATAGGCGCCATCAGCCAGAACGCCTTTGGGCATTCGTCCGACGGCGTGATCCATGACGTTAACGAGATGAGGCAGCCAGGAAATGCCGACTTCTTCGACGATGACGGTGAGGTTGGGATGTCGTTCGAGCACCCCATCAAAAACGAGAGCACCCAACAACAGCTGCGGTCCAAGTTGAGGTGCAATCGCCATACTCAACAGGCTGTAGGTTGAGAGGTCGCTACCGCCGTTGTTTGCCCAACCAAATTGAATCCGCTCACGAGAGAAACCTACATGCGCGATCGCGGCCATTCCGAGATCTTCAGCTGCATCCCAAATCGGTTCGAAGTCCGGGTGTGTAACTGAGCGCGGAAGTGCGCTCTTGCCGTCACCACCAAAACGACCGATACCGACGGGAGATTCACTGATGGCGAATCCACGACTGCCCAGTACACGCATACGCGTCATTTCGGCAATCGAAGCCGGAACGTCGTTGAGATCGATTTGGGTTACCGGCTTCAGGCGATGGGTATATCCGTGCATGGTCTCCATCGCCCAACGGTTCCATGCCTGACGGATTTGCCAGGCGAGGTCCGAACGTCGAGCACGTGCTGCTTGCACGAGTGGGCTAACAAGAAAGGATGGGTTGAGGAATTGAACGTCGATACCTTCCGCATCACACACCTTGAGTCTTGCTGCCGGATCAACCACCGGATCCCCAACGGCGAGAGACTGGCGCGCAGGTTGACGGTCGTCAGTCATTTCGAGGTGCTTAACAAACCCGGGTAATACGGTGTCCCAAGTCGTATCGGGGCGCTGTGAGTCAGGTAGTTGTGAAAGCGCCGGATTGTGAATTCCGAACAGGTTATCTGCGATGCCGATGAACCGTTCTGGTTCGCCGAGCAACCCCGCGAGTTTGGGGTTGGTACGCACGAGCCAATCAACGGGTTCATGAAGGTGGGCGTCTACATCGATGATGCGCATCTCTATTTCTCACGAGCTGTTGGCCAGGAACCCGGAGAATAGCGCTGAACGATCCGGCTGACCATGCACTGTAATGGTGCTTTTTTTTCCGATTTGAACGAAAGGTCAGTACATTCGGGTTGACCGAATAACGTGATCGCTGCGAAGGTGCGATGCGTCAGGCGGGGAAACAAGGACGATCACAATTGGCAGGTGCGGCGATTACAATTTCGCCTGAGCGAATGAGAGCCCTATGCAGGGACGATGCCGGTGGAGCTTCCCAAATCGCAGCGTGGGCACTCCTACCTGTCTTTGTGCTTGAGACCCTCTTTCATTGGAATGGTCCGTTACTCGCGTTAGTGATGATTCCGGCAACAAACGCCGTGATCTGCGCCATTTCGGCGTGGTGGTTGCGCGGGCACCGTGAGCGACTGCGGCATCCGGAACTGCTTCTGCTGCTGCTTTGGTCTCTAGCGCAGATAAACAACATAGGACATATCTACTTCTCGGCGGAAGGCGCAGCAGTTTCCACGTTGATTTTCTTTGCGGTGAGTATGGTTGTTTCTGCAGCGTTGTTCATGCCACTTATCGGCGTGTTGGTCACCGTGCTCGGGTCACTTGTGGGTTATCTCGTCACGCTTACATTCAATCCCGAGCCGAGTGCGCTCAGTGGCTATGCGGTTCCTTTGTTGTTGTTGTTCATATCCACGTTGGTCCATCTCGTTCGACGCAACGCGGTTCGTCAAGCGGAAACCTCCCGTGTGCTCGTATCGCGTGTCCACGATCAGGACCTTGAGCTCGTGACGGCAAAGCGGGTTCACGAGGCTGCGATGACACTCGCTGGGGGGGGTGGCCCATCACTTCAATAACAAGCTTCAGGTGATCATTTTCGCGATCGAAAATACACTCTTGAGCATTGGCCCTTCGCAGGAGGTGAGTCGATCTTTGGAACTCGGCCTGAAGGCTACTGATTCACTTCTGGTTCTGGTTTCGAACCTCCAAGCGTATGCCGGAAATTTACCGATGCACCCCGTTCCCGTTCAAGTGAATGAGTTGCTGGATATCGTGCAGCTTCGTAGCGGTGTACCTCCTAACCAATCACTCCACTTCACCGCTCCGGAGCATGCGGCTGAAGTGGTGGTCGACAAGCTGATGCTCGGTCGCGCGGTGCAAGAGCTCATCAAGAATGCGGTGGAGTCGGGCAACGAAGGCGGAGAGCTGCACCTGCGCGTCGTCACAGATGCCACACACTGTCGAATCAGACTGGTGGATTCAGGTACAGGATTCAGGAACGTTCCGACGTCGTCAGCTGCCGTACCGTTTGTAACTACAGACCCGATCTCCCATGGTGGTCTCGGACTGTCCTTTGTTTACGGTGTCACCGAGCGCCACGGGGGTACCCTGCGCATCGAAGATTCGGAAGAAGGCGGTTCCATCGTGTCCATCCTGTTACCGCTTATCCCTCGCTGAGCGTGCGCAGTTTGAGCATCACCGGCATCAGCCAACTCATCAGCGGTTGTTCGACCAATTCGACGATGGTGCCGTCCGGATCATAGAACGCGACGATGCTCCCCGAAGCGTCTGGGCCCGAACAACACGGTGTAATCGGTGACACAAACTCAACCCCTTGGGACTTAAGTGTTGCCACATCAGCGACGATATTTGTCGAGGTGAGCGCAGTACGGTGAATGCCCAGGTGATTCACCGGAGTCGGATGGGGTGGTTCAGCGTCGAAAGGTTCGATCCACTCGGTCAATTCGATCGTTGAGCCGTCGACACGGTGAGTGAGAATGGCACCCTTGCGTTGAATAGGAGCGACGAAGCCCATGGCGGCAGCGACCTCCGCCGATTCATTCATCTCCAGTGACCGCGTAACTCCATAGCCGAACATTTGATACCATGCGCGTGAACGTTCAAAGTCGCTAACGTTCACATTCAGTGGCCCGAACCCTGAGAGATGTGTGGTACTACCTGAGTCTTCGGCAGCGCTTTGGGGTTTTTTGGAATCAGCCAACTCGTAGAAGGTGCCGTCGAGGTCTTTGAAGATGACAAATCGGGTTCCGTCAGATCGTGTCACCGGCGCCGATAGAAACCTGATGCCTTGCTTGGAAAGGTATCGGTGGTCAACATCAAGGTCGTCCGACAAGAGCACCGCGCGTGCCATCCCGAGATGATTGAGTTGAGCGTATGGGGGCGCCTCGTCCCGCGGAATCGTGAACTCGATCAGATCAATCGCCCCACTCGAAAAACCGAGCCCAATCAGTTCGCCGTGCAAAAGATAACCACCCGCCCAGTCTCCCTTTGAGCCGTCATATTCGGTGGGCGTCTTGATGCCGATGGCGCGTGCCATGGCTTCCGTATTGGTATCAGGAAAGCCGGACAGCGTAGCGAAGCCCAGCTTGCGGTAGAACTCGCGAGATGCGGCGAAGTTGCTGACGTTGGTGTTGAAGTGAACTCTCGACAGAACGTGCAGCTGAATGTCGGCCTGCTGCTTCACCCGAATCGTGATTGGACTTTGTAGTGCCTCAGTGCCGGTTACCTCGATGGTGTTGATTTCCGTCAATGCCAACGAGACCTCAGCCTTGGCTGCACAGTTGATCTGTGTTTCTGCCGGGAGCGCGGGCTGCGCATTAATCAGAATCGAGAGGCCAGAAATCTGCCCCTCACACTCGATCAACAATCGACCTGGCGCTGAAGTCGCCTTGAAGTTCGTGGTTGTTGGCGTCGATCCAGGTTCGAAATTTTCGACATAACGCGTGAAATCAATACGGACGGGCGGGCCTTCTTCCGGGTGCAGGAGAATGACCGCCAGAAACAGCAGCGCAAAGGCGGTCATGAGGATTCCGAGCAGACCCAAGAGCAAGCGCTTCAACATGCGTGTCATTCCATTCCAGTGAACATCTTCAGCGAATGTTGCGGCCTATAACAGGACCGGCGTTTTGGATGATACGTGAGCCGGTCCTTGGATGACTTCAATCTCTCGATAAATCGTGCTTCAGTGTCGGTTCTTTCGAGCAACCCGCAACAGGAACGCTGCATGGCGGATACGAGCTCCCCACGTGTTCTGGTGACGGGCGCAACCGGTTTCATCGCACGACATGTCATCACACAACTTTTAGACGCTGGGTTTCACGTACGTGGTACCGCGCGCGCCCTTCGATCGGAGCAACAACTTCGAACGGATTTGCAAAGCGGGGTGGTCGGTCCATCGGCACTGGATCGGTTCACGTTGGTTGAAGCGGACTTGATGCGGGATGAAGGTTGGGATTCGGCGGTTGAAGGTTGCGCGTTCGTGCACCACATCGCGAGCCCAGTGCCGATGTCGATCCCGAAGGATCCTGAAGACGTTATTCGCCCCGCCCGCGACGGCACACTTCGTGTCCTGCGAGCGGCGTCTGCTGCCGGTGTGCGGCGCTTTGTATACACGTCTTCCGTATCTGCGGTGCTGTCGGGTGTACGACGTGATCACACGTTTACAGAGACAGACTGGTCGGATCCTGACGCGAAAGGTGTCGGTCCTTACGAGCGATCAAAAACGCTGGCGGAGCGCGCAGCGTGGGAATTCAGTCGGTCCGCACAAGCTGCGTCGATGGAGTTTGCCGTAGTGAATCCAGGTGTAGTGCTCGGACCGATGATCGGCAACGATGCGAGCACCTCACTCGAGCTGGTTCGCAAGTTGCTCGCTCGTGAGGTGCCGGGTTGTCCGAATCTCTGTGTCGCGATCGTGGACGTGCGGGACGTTGCCGCCGTGCACCTCGCCGCGATGACGTCTTCCGATGCAGTGGGGCGGCGCTTTCTCGCGGCAGGACCGAGCTGTTCGTTCAAGGATGTTGCGCTCGTATTACACGATCACAGTGAGCCACTGGGCATAAAAGTTACGACGCGGGCGATCCCTAAGTGGTTGGTCCGACTCGCCGCGCTCTTCGATAAGACGACGGCGCTCGCGCTTCCAGATATCGATAATCCCTACAGCATCGACGCTTCTGCGGCCGAAGCCTTGCTAGGTCGTCCGTTCAAACCTTGGCCTGAGGTGGTGACGGCCACAGCAGATACGTTGATGAAGTACGGGGTGGTTGAGGTGAAGTCGCCTTAAGGAATCTCCGATTAATGTCTATTTTCGCCTCCCCCTTTGGGGGCAGCGAGCTTCGTTGATCGTCGCTCCAAAAAATCGCGGAACTACTGCATTTCCGGGATTTTTCTACACTCCTCTCGCCCTAAAGAGGTATGGGTTCTGACGAAAATATCCAATTAATCAGAGTTACCTTAAGTGCGGCGCCTAAGCCCCTCTAGATGCGACCAAGATAGACCGCGCGCAGAAATGGCTTGTTAGGTGATGACGCCAGGACACTGAGATCAGTTGACTGACCGTTCGCCAGGTCAAACGTAAAGCCAGAGTTGGGTAATCGCAACCGAACCTGGTAGTTCTTGCCTTCGAAGGTATACGCCACGTCAGCATAGTGGGTGTAGCTGTAATGGCGTTTGCCGGTAGTGTGGGTGTCACGGTCGGTTTCACGAGCGAAGGCCGTCAGGCCTTCGATTTTGCCTTTGATGACCGTTCCTTCCCGGAGGATTTTCCGAATGGATTGGAAACGCAGGAAGAGAACGGTTGCTGCAAACGCTGCGAACCCCAAAGCGCCGAACACAACAACGCCGGACCACTCGGCTTCAGGTGTCGCGCCCAGAGGCGGCGCAGCCCCTAGGTCTTGTGAAACCCACCACACCCCCACGGCGACGAGCATCCCGACAGTCGTGGCTCGCGCTGACCAGCCGATGATGTGATCGTTCCAGAATAGTTTGACCAATCCTGGCAAGACCGGTTGAGGTGAACGCGGGTTCATCTTGCTGGCAGAGACGTCAGCGGATTGGCTTACTTCTGAATGTAACGATCAAACACTGCAGTGAAATCGCGACGCTTGTGTTTGTCGAGCATGGTGGTGTTGAGGGTCGTCAAGAGGGCATTAAAATGCTGCGTAATTTGCTCTTCGCTGGTGATCTGACCCACCTTGTACATTGAACCGAGTGCATCGAGGCAGCGCAGCGCATTGTCACGTGACACTTCATCACGACGCTGCATGCGGCCGATGGTCATGAGGGCTTTGTAGTTGTCTTTCCGAGCTTCGATGAAGTTCTTGCGCACGTCGATGCTGAACTCCGTGTCCCCAATGATGAACTTCAGCTCGATATCCATATCGAGGGTACCGGCGGTTTCAATGGTGACGTCGCTGATGGCCTCGGAGGAATACTCATAACGCTTGATGCTGCGCTTTGACGAGACCGCTGAATCGCCATCGACATGAATCAGCGCAAGGTTAGTGAAGCAGTATTCATCCTTCTTCGATTTGATGAGAAAAAGATCTTTTCATTGTCTTCGTGGAAGAGGTAATCGTCCGCGTCGACTTTGTCGTAATCGCTCGGTGGAACGATCACGCCGATGTCGGAAAGGCCAAGGGCTTCAGATGCGAGTTTTTTGAACATTTTTAGACCCACCCGGTGTCCATGGGGAAGTGCAGCCTACCGTGGCGCGTGCGCGGAGGGTAGGCGGGTCAGCTTTTCAACTCGGCAACGACTGTTGCAGCCCAATCTGTGAGTGCAAGGGATTGAAACAAGGTGTGCACGAAACCAGGGCCAGCGCGCCGACCCACAATGCGGCATGCACGCGGCCATGCACCTTTTGGTCATGCCGCATGGCGATACCTAGCACCATGAGTTGCAAGACCAATACGGTCCAGTACACCCACACGCCCATAAAAGGCAGCGGCGACAGGCGACCAAGCGCGGGTTCAAGGATGATGACAGCGCTTACCAGGATCAGTCGACGATGCCATTCGGTTTGCCTTCGCATGGCAATGGCAGTAAGTACCACCGCCGTAAATGCTGTCGCTTCGACGGCAGTCAAGGCCAGAAAAAACGGGTCGCTGAAGAACGGCGGCACACGACCCAGCGTAATCGCCATCTGCCCGGTGTAAATGCCCAGCGCGCCAATTCCCATGGCGAGAACCATGCCCGTCCAACCGAGCCGTGCATGCAGACGCAGGTTGCCACGACCTGCGAGATGATTTTGTGCGATCCACAGGGCCAGCCAGCTGAGCATCGCGAACGCATGCAAGTGTGTCCACCAGGGAACTGCCTCGAAGCGCACCATCCCGCGGAGGGAGAACTGCGCGAATGCAAAGATGATGAATAACGAGATGCCTATCGCGAGGCGGGTGAAGAAAGTCTGATCAGCGGTGAAGGAAACCCCTGTGGGTGCAAGTGTGCTCATGTGATGGGCTCATAGTGGACCGGCATCCCCTCTGTCAGCTGAACGCGGTACAAGGCCGGATTCGGCATCCCCTGCCACGCGGCAAAGGTGAATTTAGCATCTACATAGCGGAGCAGAGAGGCGAGCAAATTTCCGTGAGAAACCAACGCGGAACAGGTGCTGTTGTCGTTGTGGATGCGCTGCAGCGCTTCAAGTCCGCGACGTTGTGCGTCTGCAAGTGACTCTCCACCCGGTGCACGGTAGTCAAAGTCATCGAAGGACCGCCGAACGTGGTCCAGCCAGTCAGTGAGCGGTTCTCCAGATAAACGGCGCTCTTGTAGTCGCGACTCCATCAGAATGGGCAAACCGAGTGCGGCTGCGAGAGGCTCAACGGTTTGCACCGCGCGCCGAAACGGACTGCTATACAAGGCATCAAATCGAAACGATGCCAGCCGTTCCACCAGGGTCTGCGCGTCCGCGAGACCCTTGATGGTCAGTGGTGCCTCAGGTGCCTGCCCTGTTGCTTCGCAGTGACGGATAAAGATCACCGTCGTCATCACGCGAGTTCCACGATCGTGCTTGTTTCTACATCGCCGTCATGCCGGCGTCCACGGTGAATTCCGCGCCGGTGACATAGTTCGATTCATCTGACGAGAGATACAGGATGCAGTTGGCAATGTCTTCTGGTTGACCAACTCGTCCCAACGGAATACGTGAGGGGCCAGATTCGGGTTGTTGCCGTCCCTGTCCTGCAACAGCTGCCGCTTGCATGTTGGTCCAGATCACGCCGGGATGTACGGAGTTGCAGCGGATGTTGTCCGGACCACCTTCAATGGCGATGCACTTGGTCATCAGGCGTACACCCCCTTTGGAGGCGCTGTACGCGCCGCACGTGGGCAACCCGACAAGTCCTGCCACGGAGGAGAGATTGACGATGGAGCCACCACCGTTCTTCTTCATCTGTGCCATGCCGTATTTGCAACCGAGGAAGACGGAAGTGAGGTTGACATCGATCTGACGCTGGAAATCCGCAAGAGTGAGGTCGGCCATGGTTTTCAATACCGCGATGCCGGCGTTGTTTACGAGGATGTCGAGTTTGCCGTAGGTGGAAACTGCCGCTGCGATGACTTCCTGCCAACGGGACTCGCTGGTGACATCCTGAGCGAGGGCGATGGCATTACCGCCTGCGGCGCGGATGTCCGCTGCGGTTTTTTCGGCGCCGTCAAAGTTAACGTCGGTGATCACGACCGACGCGCCTTCGCGACCGAGTGTCATGGCGGTGGTGCGCCCGAGACCGGGATTGGATGCGCCGCCAGTGACGATGGCGACTTTACCTGTGACTCGACCCATGTGAACTCCCTGATAATTGGTGGTCGCGCATCATAGAACGGTGTTTGGATGGGCGGAATCGCGGGATGGCGGATTGTTGCAAACGTCGCTACCGACACAGGGCGCCCATCGGCCACGCCGAATTGGTGAGCGAGGCCCGCCGACTCGACCGAATCTTGTGGGGTGGTTATTGTTCACCGTCCTCAATCCGAACAAGCGGTGCGCCCATGAAATTTGGTATTCACGCAGGCCCCCAGGACCTCTCCATGGACGAGCTCATTCGTCTGTGGAAAACCGCGGACGATAACGGCTTTCATTGGGTTTCGGTGTGGGATCACTTCTACGCCAATCCCCTTAAAGACCGGTCGCGTACAAATCCTTGTTTTGAAGCCGTCGCAGTGATGGCCGGGCTCGCCGCACATACGAAGAACGTGCGGGTGGGTTGTCTGATGTTCTGCGCGTTGTTCCGCAATCCAGGAGTGCTCGCGAAAGCTGCTGTGACCATCGATCACTTGTCACAGGGTCGCGCTGAAATTGGCATTGGCGCCGGTTGGTTTGAAGAAGAATTCCGTGAGTTTGGCTATGGCTTTCCACCCCTCGGCAAACGCCTCGATCAACTTGAAGAAGCCCTCACCATCATTCGTTCCCTATGGCGTGAAGACGAGACCAACTTCAAGGGCGAGTACTACGACATGCAAGGCGCGGTGAGTGCACCCAAACCCTATAACCCGAAAATGCGCATCTGGATCGGCGGGACGGGACGGGAGCGTACACCGCGTATCGCGGCGAACTATGGTGATGGTTTTAACCTTCCTTACACGCCTGCGCGTGCCGCAGCATCAAGAATCAAGGTCATGCGAGAGGAGTGTGAACGTATTGGCCGCGATTCAGCGGAGATCGAAACGAGTGTGAACCTCGGGTTTTATCTGGGAGGTCGCAAGCCCGACATGAATCCGGAAGGTTGTCTCTTGGGATCGGTTCAGGAAGCCGTCGACAAAATCGGTGAATACGTTGATCTTGGCATTGATGGGCTCAACATCGCTTTCAGACCGCCCATCGATTGGGATGCGTACCATCTCTACATCACCGACGTGATGTCGGAGTTCAAGTCATGAATCCATACTCGACTATCTCGTGGAAACCCAAGGTATGAGCACAGCCGATCGCATCGTCATCCGGCACATCGAAGGTCGTCGATCTGAGCGCGTAGCCTGGCTCCTCGAAGAACTGGGGATCCCTTATGAGCTCGACTTCATTCAAGGCGATATTCTCGGCTCGCTCCTGACACTCGAGCAATACCATGAGATGCGCATGACACCCATCGTGCACATCGGTGATGTGGTGATGGTGGAGAGCTCCGCGATCCTGGAATACCTGCTGTCGAAATACGGCAAAGGCTCAGGACTTCGGCCTGCGGAAGATGCACCGGAGTTTCCTGCATACCTTGAGTTTCTCCACTTTGCAGAAGGCACTGCGCTGTCGAAGATCATTGCTGATGCGACGGAGAGACGCCTGAGAAAGGTGATGACCCAAGCGGGCGTGACACCGCCGGAAACACCGAAGTTGCCCGGCGATGCGGGCGCAAGAACGGGCGCCCAGCGGGTCATGCACTACGCCAACAACACCCTCGCCAAACGACCTTATTTCGCGGGTAATAATTTCACCGCAGCAGACATCATGATGCACTTCGCGCTCAAGCTTGGTGCGCCGATTGCCGCGGGTGCGGACTTCAACGTGAGGGAGATTCTCTCGGGTAAACAGGATTGGCTCGAGTCTTTCCCGAATATCCGTTCTTTTATGGCGCGCATGGCGGCAAGACCGGCGTTCCAGCGCGCCATGCAGTCGACGATGCCAGCGGGACCACCGTTGATGTAAGTGCTGGTCTCAGTTTGGCCGCTTGAGCGTGGTTTGATCTTTGAACTGCAGCCACTCACCCCGTGTCGTTTGATACGGCACGTCGATTGCACACGACGGGTCACCTTCTGGCGTGCGAGCAGTTGCATAGGTCCATTCGAGGGTCAGCGTTTGTTCAGCACCTGCTTCGAGGCGTATGACAGAAATACGCACGGGACTTTGTTGCCAACGACCATCAGGTGACGAGCACGTGACGTGTACGTCGATGGGCCGTGACGTGGTGTTGTTGATCGGCAGTGCCGCGGAAAAGTGGCGTTCGCCGGTCGGGGTCATCGAAACGTTTTCGGGTATGAGCCCCGAGGCCAGTGCAAAGTTGTCGTAGTTGTCGAGAGGCGAGACGAGATCCATCGGCAACACAGCGCCGGCCTTGATCGGCGCAATCGCGATGTCGTCCTCACGCACACTTACAAAGAGCAGGTGATCAAAGGAGCCGGTTTCATCAAGATCGGTACCCGAATTCGCCGCAGCGTTGGTCATGATGTAACGCACGCCGTCGGATTCACGAAAGTGATAGTGGTGGTGATGGCCGTAGATGACGTGGCGTACACCATGTTTAACGAAGAGTTGATGCAGTGATTCCGCGTTGTCGAAGAGATGGGGCGGGCGGTGCATGAACACAAACACATGTGCGAAGCGATTACGTTTGAGGGTGTTTGTCAGCCAATCAAGTTGTACACCCGTGATGGCGTGAGGCGCGTCCACTTCATCGGAGTTCAGCACGATGAACCGCGCATTTGCATAGGTGAACGAGAAGTAACGATCGCCCCAGACGTCCTCGTAAACCTCCGTGGCCATCGCGGAAGGCACCTTGGTGGCGTCGTAGACGTCGTGATTACCAGCGACCGGGACGAAAGGGATCTCTCCGAGCGGCGCGATTTGTTGTTTGAAGCGTTGCCACTCTGAAGCAAAGGCGGACTGGTCGGCGAGATATCCTTCGATCATGTCACCGACCTGAATCACGAAGGCGGGCTGCAGTCGCGATGTTTGATCGATGATCTTGTTAAACCCTGCGGGATCGTGGAACTGACTGTCACCGAGCACGACGAAATGGAATTCATCGCGGGCGTCGTTGATCTCGACGGCGTTAGGCGATGCGGCGGTGACGGCCAGTCCAAAGACCAGGAAGATTCTTGCTACACCGCTTTTCATGGTTGTTCTCCGCTCACGGCTCTATATATCCACAGGCTCTCGCAGCAACGCCAGAAGCTCCTTCGTGTCGAGGCGCGCACTGCTGTCGGCGCCTTCGAGCAATCGATCCGCGAGGTCGCGTTTGCGATGGTGCAGATCCACGATCTGTTCTTCGATGGTGCCTTTGGCGACGAGGCGATAGATCGTCACCGGTCGTGTCTGACCGATACGATGGGCGCGGTCAGAGGCCTGATCTTCTGCGGCGGGGTTCCACCACGGATCCATGTGAATCACATAGTCGGCGGCGGTAAGGTTAAGGCCCGTGCCACCCGCCTTCAGGGAGATGAGGAAAACATCACCTTCACCGGCCTGGAACGCATTGACTCGTCGGGTGCGTTCTTCCCGTGGTGTTTCGCCGTCGAGGTATTGGTAACGGATGTTTGCTGCTTGCAGTCGTTGTTCCAAAAGGCGCAGGTGCTTCACGAACTGGGAGAACACCAGGACTTTATGGTGCCCCTGTAGCAGCTCGTCAATAAGTTCCATGAATTCGGTGTGTTTGGAGCTTTCCGCGATGCCGGTGTCGAGCACCAGTCGAGGGTGACAACACGCGAGACGTAACTTGGTGAGGAAGGCGAGCACCTGAATCTGTTTCGGCCCACCATCGGCAAGGTCGATGCCTTCGAGTGCTGCCAGGGCCTGCCGCCGCAAGGCCTCGTAGAACTCAGCTTCTTCTTTGGAGAGCGTAACGGAATGCACGATCTCGGTGCGGGAGGGCAGATCGTCGAGCACCTCTGCTTTCGTACGCCGCAGGATAAACGGTGAAATCACCCGTGCGAGTCGAGTACGCGCTTCCGCGTCCTGGTCGCGTTCATATGGCACGGCGTAGAGTGAACGGAAATGTTCTGCGGAACCTAGCAGTCCCGGATTCAGAAAGCTGAAAAGGCTGTAGAGGTCCATCAGGTTGTTCTGGATAGGTGTTCCCGTCGTCGCTAGACGGAACTTGCCCTTGAGCGCACGCGCTGATTGAGCGCGCTTCGTGGCGGCGTTCTTGATGGCTTGTGCCTCGTCGATGACGAGTACGTTCCACTCCATCGCGGAAAACCGCTCGAGATCGTTTTGCAGAACGCCGTAAGTAGTGACGACCACATCAAATGGCTTGAGGTTTTCGAGCAGTGATTGGCGTTCAGCGACACTGCCGGCGTGCACGATCATGTTAAGCGTGGGTGCGAACTTGCGCGCTTCGTTACGCCAGTTGTCCACCAGCGAGGTTGGCACGATGATCAGTGCGGGGCCCTCACTGGCTTTGAGCAGCAGGAGTCCGAGGGTCTGCAAGGTTTTGCCGAGACCCATGTCATCAGCAAGACATCCGCCGACGCCCCACGCGGCGAGTCGAGCGAGCCACCGCACGCCGTCTTCCTGATAAGGCCTGAGTTCAGCCTGCAAAGTGGCTGGCAATTCGGGTTCGAAGGCGCGCACCTGTTCGAGGCGACGTTGTTGATCCCGCCAGGCGTCATCGGCATCGAGAGTGCTTTCGTCGAACAAGTCTTCAAGCGTGTGGGCGGCGAGGGGATTGAGACGAACTTGCTGCCCACGAAGGCTCGTCACACTGCGTAGCGTGTCGAGTTGTTTACGAAACGTCTTGCTGAGGGCAATGTACTCCCCTTCACCCACACGGATGAACCTTGAGCGTGGATTCTCTTCGAGCAGCATCATGAGTCGCGCGAGCGTAATCGCGTGTTCTTCATCGACCTTGAGTTCACCGGACGCGGCAAACCACTCCTGGCTGGATTTGACGACGACGCTGAGCGACGTCGCACCGACACGACCCATGACGCGATAGTTTTGTCCTTGCGGCCAGAGACAACGAACATCCGCTTGACGTAATTGATCGAGCAGCTCAAGGCAATCTTCGGGTGATGAGAGTTCGATGCGCCAGCTCGCGCCGTCGATACCCGTCAATGTCGGGCACTGGGTGATAAGCGTCGTTGCGGCCTGGTGTTCGGCGACCAGCGAACGTCTGGCTTGCAGCCTTTCTTCGGACACTTCTGCAAAGACGAGTTCGGTACCGGAGCCCGGATCGAATTGCAGCTGCGAACCCGGCAACGGTTCAACCAGCAGACGCACGTTTAAGCCCACACCCGCAGGTGTGAGTTGTAGCCACGGTGCAGAGTCGGGTTCCACCGTCTGCCCACTGGCGGCGGTACCTTCGATGCTCGTGTGAATACGAATTTCGCCCGCGAGGGTGGACACCACATCCATCAGTCTTCCGCGTGCAAAAGCTGGCAGTCGTAAACCATGTTTCGGAATCACACCGCGCAACGTGCGCATCCCATCGCTTAGCTCCATGACGCCGAGCCGGTAGTCGCCACGTCGATAGAAGATCTGCACGTCATCATCTTTTTCGGGCCACGGCGTGAGATTGGCGAGCACTTCGCCACCCATGGCTTCGTCAATAATGAGCGCGGGTTCCGCCGCGTAAACCTCGAGCTGATTGCCATCACCATCGATGACATGTTCATGGCCGATCAGCGTCGTGAGTGCACCGACATGAACCCAGAGCGTTTCGTTGCGGCCCCAGTTGGAAGTCGAACGGATGTGCGACGCCGCAGCCTGATCACGCGGTGTGAGAATCGAGGGATCACTTTCGCCTGCCCGCAGTTTCTGTAAGCTCATGGCGCGACCCTTGGACCAGCGACCCCGCGTGAAGTGCTGTTCACGGGGAGTGATCAGGAGATCTTCATTCACATCGAGTGAAACCTCCCAGGCGACACGCGAAACCTTGGTCTCACTCGTGCTATCACCCGACGAACGTTTTTGCACGTTGCGTGCGAGTGCCTCAAGGGCACCGAGTCCCACCTCCCAGGGTTCGATACGTGGCAACGCGCCGAGCAAGGGTTTGCAGCCAAGCTTCTTGTGGAGAGCGGTCATACCGTCGTTGGTCGGCACCGAGAGAACGGATTGCACCTCAGCGGTCAACCAGGAGAGGCTCGTCGCTTGCATCCGCGAGACCAGACCACGGAGCTGATGCACCAGGATGCGGCTGTCCGGCGTCTGCGTTTCTTCTTTCCAGGCGAGACGAAGGCCGATGCACACCGCGATCAGTTCAGGAACTTCCCGGTGCGGCGGAAACAACTCGTCAGAATTCCCTTTGAGGAGAAGCGCGGCGGATTCGACCAGCAGCAAGGTGGAGCTCGTGCTCTTGAGATAACGCGCCGAGGCGAGCAGCTCGTAAAGCAGGTCTTCACTTTGAGGGGTGTGAAGCCGAACCAGGGCCAGGAGCGAGAGGGTAAAGACGTTGTGATCAGGGAAGACGTGTTTTTTCCGTGTCGCCCCCTTGGCTTCGATCAGCGTGCGCTGTATCCAGGCGAGGGCACCTTCGTCGTCGCCCCGTAAAAAACTGACGAGCGCGCGGGTTGCGCTTTCCACCATGCGACCACCTTGGGTTTGGCTGCGCGCGTGCAACCAACCAATAGTGTGATCGAATCGGCCCTGCAAAACCCGCAGCCACGCCACATGCGCGAGCATGTCCGTGGAAAGACGGTCTCGGGCTTCGATCGCGCTCAGGAACTCATCGATCTCGCAGAAGCGTTTCTCAAAAGCTTCCACACAGTCGGCGACGGCGAGTTCTGCCTGTTCCAACGGCAATAGCGTGATGCTATTTTGCATGTCAGGCTGCAGCAGCTGTGACCAGGGAATGCGGCGACGGCAATAACGCAGGTACTCGATGCGGCCAGTGAGCAGTGCGGCTCGTGTGAACATGGCTGTGGCTGGCTCGGCGAGATTCCACTCGTAGAAGTAGGGCTCCTGGGCGAGGCGTGCCAGCAATGGCTCCAATACACCATCGTGTTGTGCTTGCCGCACCAGAAAGGTCGACGCCTCGGATTCGGCGATGTATCCGCCGTTGGGTGTTCCCTGGCGGATCACCCCCAAACGAGCGAGTTCAGCGGTCATCGCCTTGAGGTCGGTGCCGTGACTGGCGCGAGGCTCAAGAATTCCCGCATCGAGTAGCCACTTAAGAATGCGCGTTTGTCCCGGTGAGATGGGATAACAGACGCCATACACCATGGCGATGGTCCTGGCGGCGGGACTCAGCCGTTCGAGAGTAGTGATCAGTTCGTGTTTCGACATGTAGGTTTTAAGGCCGCCAGGTTCAGAGTGCTAGAGAGAAAGCTTGGAAAAAAGCACACGAAGCGCAGCTCAAGTTAAGGACGACCTCACAACGCGCATCGAGGTGGTGTCCCGTGTTCGCTGGCATAACGCTCCACACGCAACCACGTGCGCAGCATGTTTTCGCCCATTACCTTGCGGATAGCGCGTTTTGAATAGCCTCGTTTTTTCAACGCTTCGATGAGGTTCGGATAGTCCGCGACAGACTTAAGACCCACCGGCAACGTGTCACCCACGCCGTCGAAATCGGAGCCGATACCCACACCGTTGATACCAGCAAGGTTCATCACGTGGTCGATGTGATCAACGACGTCGTCGAGCGTGGCATAAGGGTAGGGGTTCTGCGTTCGGTAGTTTGTCGCAAACGTTTTCACCGCGGGGTCCATCGGGGCGAGCTTTTGCCCCTCGAAGTGTTTGGCTGCAGCGACCTTGAAGGTTTCTTCCCAGTCACGCGCTTTGCGAGTCAAAAAGCCACTACCCACATTGATCTGAACGACACCGCCACGCGCAACAAGCGTGGTCACCATGCGATCGTCCATGTTGCGTTCGAAGCCGGGAATGAAGTGGCGCATGGAAGAGTGGGAGGCAATCGCCGGCACATTTGTTTCTTCCATGATGTGCCAGAAGGCATCGTCAGAGAGGTGGGATACGTCGACGAGCATGCCGAGGATGTTCATCTCGCGAATGAGGGCGCGGCCTTCCTGCGAGAGACCCTCCCAACGTCGCTCTTTGTCATAGGAAGAGTCGGATAACGGATTGGACTTGCCATGCGCGAGGCTGACGTAACGCACCCCACGTTCGTGCATTTGTCGAAGCCCGTCGAGACCACCCCGCAAGGGACCACCGTTTTCCATACCCATCGCCAGGCCGATGAGCCCACGTTTTTGTGCTTTCTTCACGTCGTATGGACACGTGACCAGTGTGAACTTGTCGGGGTTCTCCTTGGCGAGTCCCTCGACCTTATCGATCAGTTTGTGAGCGAGTGGAAGGCCATCTCCTGCAGCATCGATGTCCGGTGGAATGAAAATCGCCATGAAGCCGGTACCCAGACCTCCGGTTACGGCTCGTGCGTAGTCGAAGTTGGCCTCCGGAACACCCGCGGCCGGGTCGGTACCCGACAGGTGCATACGGATGGGCGCATCGATGTGGGTATCGATGATGAGAACGTCCGCGGCGATCGCTTCGGAAGACACTACGCTGGCTGCAAGGACGGGTGCGAGCCAAACGAACAAAGCGAGGTGATGCGAAAAGCCCGAAAGGAGGTCACGCATGGCCGTGCTCATAAAAGATGACCTGTCAAGGTAGCCCGGCTTCCTGAAGCCGGCAAGCCTGCATCTTTTTTTTTACCCGGGAGACTTCCCATGTGCTCACCTCGACGCGAAAACAGCGCTTTCCGGTTACGATCACAACTTGGTTTTTGGAGCGAAATTGAATGCCGATGAATTTTTCCTTCACTGCGGATGATGAGTCGTTTCGCAGTGAAGTCCGGGAATTTCTGAAATCTGAGCTAACCCCGGATCTGGTAGAAGCTGGGCGTCGTTGTTCGGCCATGTTTGTGGACCGCACCACCATGCAGAAGTGGCAGAAAAAACTGAATGCCCGTGGTTGGGGCGCCATTGATTGGCCCGTGCAATACGGGGGAACTGGCTGGACGCCGGCGAAACTCTTCATCTTTCGCGAGGAGTGTGCACGTGCCGGTGCTCCGCCTGTTTTGAATTCCGGCGGCGTATTGCTTGCTCCGGCATTGTTCGCGTATGGCAGTGAAGAACATAAGGCGTATTACCTGCCGCGTATCCTCTCGGCGGAGCACTATTGGTGTCAGGGTTATTCGGAACCGGGTTCAGGCTCTGACCTTGCCAGTCTCAAGACACGTGCTGTGCGTGATGGCGACGACTAC
>SXGR01408910.1_pt1 | contig 47198 bp, 54 predicted proteins | sample 3174711 | NCBI WGS metagenome assembly SXGR01 (sample SAMN11356860, study PRJNA531348) | freshwater metagenome | isolation source: freshwater sample F1-60 | place: China: Fuxian Lake, Yuxi | collected 2017-12-25
GCCCCTCCTCTTTAGAGGAGGGGTTGGGGAGGTGGATCGCGATCAGTTCGCCAAGGTTGGATTTTTATGATATACTTCTTAAAGATTTGCCTATGAATATCTCGGTCACCTCAACCACTCTCGCAAGGCTCGCCATGATCGTTTTGGTGAGTTTTGCGCTCGCGCTCGTGGTTCCTGCACACGCCGATGCTTCATCCATGACGCTCAGTTTGGTGTTTGCAATTATTTTCGGGGTCATTCTTTTATTGCTTCTTTCACAAGCGGCCCGTCGTCGTAAGCAATTGTTCGATGCAGTTCGTATGGAGCTGAATAAACTTCGTCGACTGTATCACATCTCAAAAAATTTGAGCGTCGCAGCGCCGGAACGATATCGTGGTTGGTTCACCGATGTGCATGGGTATCTCCAAACGTATCTCATGTATTTTTCAGGGAAAGATTTTAATACATATGATGGATCGAACGCCGCATTTCGAAAATTGAGCTACCACATTTATACCATCCCTGTAGTCGAAACGAAAAAAGAAGAAGCATTATTTGAAGATTTGCTCCGTACCGCAGCCACCATCGCGGAATCGCGCCAGCAGATCAAAGAACTGTGGGACAATCGTATGTCCGTCTATTCGTGGATGGTCATTTTTCTTTTGATGTTCGGCTATCTTTTTACGAGTCTTCTTGTGATGGACGATACATTGCTTGCTCGTCTCGCGGGCGGTGCTGTTGCTACTGCCGGATTACTCTCGCTCGATCTTCTCTGGCAACTTGATACTTTGTCGTCTGAGCGCAAGGGAATGGCGAAGCGATACGTTGACAATCTTGGAAAGTTAGAACTTGGCCACCGCGAGTCTTAGGTTGTTTATGAAAAATCACGCGCGCAGTGGCATGAAAAGGGGACAGCTTGGGTATCGCACCGCAAGTTCGTTCCGATTTACTTCACACGATCGAGCGAGGATTGCAAAAAATTCTACTCCGAAATGGAAAGGAAAGAAGGGCTGACACAAGTCGGTCTTTTTTTTAGCCACTTTTATTTTCTGCGGGCTCGAAGCCCGCAGATTAAAATGAGCTAATCCCCCGAAGCCTTGCCTTGGCCCGTCGTAGCTTTAGCGAAGGTGGGGCGAAGGGGGATATGCCTATGAAAAAATCAACTTCAACAGTAGTGATTTCTCTCGGTGGCTCGCTTATCGCGCCAAAAGAAGGAATCGATGTCGGATTTCTTCGAAAGTTCGCCGCGCTCGTGAAAAAACAGACAAAAAATGGCGTACGATTCGTGATTATTTGCGGTGGCGGCACGACCGCACGTGCATATCAAAAAGCGGCGTCGCAAGTGACCAGTCTCACGCGTGACGACCTCGACTGGCTCGGCATTCATGCGACGCGGTTGAATGCGCATTTGATGCGCACTGTGTTGCGCTCGCTCGCGCATCCGCGGATCATCACCGATCCGCATGAAGATATGCCATCACGTCGACCAGTGATCATCGGTGCTGGTTGGCGGCCGGGCTGTTCGACCGATTACGATGCGGTGTTGCTCGCTGCGCGGTATGACGCGACGACACTGATCAACCTTTCCAACATTCCGTACGTCTACGACAGAGACCCTCGCACGTATCCAGACGCAGTAAAAATTCCTGCGCTTAGTTGGAAAGAATTTCGTAAGCGATTTGGATCGCGGTGGCATCCGGGACTCAACAGTCCGTTCGATCCGGTTGCTTCAAAAGAAGCGGAGCGAATAAAACTGCGCGTGATTATTGCGGATGGGCGTAATTTGAAAAATCTTGACCACATTCTTGGTGGACAAAAGTTTGAAGGAACGGTGATCGAATAGATTGACCTGCAGTTCCACGCTGGTAGGATAGTAAGATATGCGAGACCAGCAGAAAAAGAAATTGATCGCCGCAATGCCGGCCGTTCTCGGTTCGATAATTTTGATCGTGATGGGTTTTATTATTGCGAAAGATACGAATTTTTTTACGACCAGGAAGGAAGATCTACCACCCACGATCGACTTCACCTGGAGCCCCGCAGGCGCAGTGTCGCTCAAGGGAATGCGTGGCTATCTTGTAATACGCGATGATTACGCGTTGAATTTCAAAACGTATCGCATGCGTCTGGTCGAACTCGACAAAACAATAGATCTTCCGATTGATGGGCTGATCGGCAAAGATTACGAGCAGCCGATTTCCTTTTCGCTCATCGCAGATAATCCGCATTTGCGCGGCGCAGAAAAACTCACCGTGCAGATTTCCATCGCCGATGATCGCGGGCAGAAAACTTCTATCGAACGAGTTATTAAGCTACGTTAAGGTCGCTTGACAGTATCGGTCTATTCCCGTAGGGTGGTCATACAATTGAGAGTAACCGCAGACAATGGGTCCGCAGGGGTACGCCCCTCGGTTAAGTCGCCGACGTTGGTCGGTAAGCCCATCGAGGTATCAAGTCAGGCTCATGTGAGCCCGTTGTCTGCGGTTACTGTCGCAGGCTTTTTAATTTTAGGAGGACAAAGGTCGAAGAAAGAATCATCAAAGGAAGATATGGCCAAAACCAGGCAACGCAAAGAATCAGAAGTGCGCGAGTTCGTGGATGGACTCCGCGGCGCAAAGTCGACGGTGTTTGCAGATCTTTCCTCGCTCAAGGTGAACGAAACATCGTCCTTCCGTCGTACGGCGAAGAAGGAAGATGTCTCGGTTGCCGTTGCGAAAAAGACGCTGCTCCGTCATGCACTCAAAGAAGCGAACGTCACCGCGGTCGACATTGCGAATTTGCAGGGCAGTGTTGCGATGCTGTTCGGTATGGGCGATGAAATCGCTCCCGCAAAGTTGCTCGCCGCGCTTCGCAAAGAAAAAGATACCGTGAAAGTACTCGGTGGATTGCTCGAAGGACAGTGGATGACTGCCGATCAAGTGATGGCGCTCGCGAAACTTCCGTCGAAGCAGCAACTCATCGGCCAACTCGTTGGCGTGATGAACTCGCCGATCAGCGGCTTCGTAAACGTGCTCGCCGGAAATCTCCGCGGACTCGTTACGGTGCTCGGCGCGATCAAGGATACGAAAACAGCTTAACTAGAAATATATATGTCAGAGATAAAAAATGTAGAGGTCCCTGCGAAGTTCAAGGATCTCGTCGAAGGAATCGAAAAGATGTCAGTGCTCGATCTCGCTGAGCTCGTGAAGCTCCTCGAGGACAAGTTCGGTGTCTCGGCTGCGGCTCCCGCCATGATGATGGCCGCCGCTCCGGGAGCTGCCGCAGCCGCTCCAGAGGAAGAGAAGTCGTCGTTCGATGTTGAACTCACTGACGCGGGTGCGAACAAAATCGGCGTGATTAAAGTGCTCCGCGAACTCACACAGTTGGGTCTCAAGGACGCGAAGGATCTCGTTGACGCCGCACCAAAGATGGTGAAGGAAGGTGTTGCGAAAGCCGATGCTGAAGCGATGAAGAAGAAGATTGAAGAGGCGGGAGGTAAAGCTACTCTCAAGTAAGCCAACCGCTGTCACTCCGCGCCACCGTACTGTCATTCCGGCCTTGAGCCGGAACCCAGAACGTAAAAAACAGCCAAATAAAATACGTTTGGCTGTTTTTATTGTCTCGTAAAACCCCGGGCCTTGGCCCGGGGAGTGTCATTATAGGTTTACTTGAGCTAGTCCCGCAGAATTGCGGGACGACGCTTTTTACACGACGCTCTTTATATTGACCGCGCGCGAGTTTTATGAAACACTCTAAAAAGTCGTTCGCAAAAAAAGGAGGATCGACATGAAAGCAGGAATCGATTTCGGGAGCACGCTCACGAAGGTTGCGTACCTTGGTCTGGATGGCAAATACAGGTTGTTCTCAACCTCGGAGGATCTATGGTGGTCGGAGGATCGATGGCGATCTGAGGCTGATGACGAGTCGTCGCCCCAGCAGCAGTTGCGCTTGAACCTCAAGATAGGTCACGTGACGGGCGCGCGCGCAACCGGCATCGGCAAACGATGGATCTACGGCATACCGCTCGCTGAGCCCCAAGGCGATCGCATCGCAGACGAGATCGCGCTCCAGGCCGATGGCGTGAAGCGTTTGCTCGCCGCGCAGAAGACCTTCCTCGGTGAACGGTTCCTACTCGTCTCCGTCGGTACAGGAACCTCGTACACGCTGGTCTCCGCCGTAGAGGCCAAACGATTCCCCCTCGGAAACCCTTCCGGCGCCGGCACCGTTGCGGGTCAGCTCTCTCTGATCTACCCCGACGGCAGCACTGACATCAAGAATCTCGGGGAGCTCGCGAGCGCCGGGCGCACGTGCGATCTGCTCGTGAAAGATGTACTCGAATCAGACAAAGAAACTCCGAGGGGAGAGTTCGTGGTCTCGCACTTCGCGAAGGCTGGCGGCGTTCCCGGGAGCGACCAGCGGCACGACACCAGCCCCGAAGCGGTGTGCGGCTCGTTCGTTAGCACGCTCGCGACGAGCGTTGTCCGCGACGCTTGGATGATCGCGCAGATCCCGGAGTATGGTCCGTTCCAAGAGATCGTCGTGATCGGTACGGTGATCTCTCGCACGGCGCCACTCCGAGAGCAAATCATCCGAGCCGCCCCGATGCTCGGTCTCCGCGCCAACTGTCCCGAGAACGGCGAGTACGCAGCCGCGATCGGTGCGCTTCACGCGGCGTAAATCGAAAAACCCCGCATCGTTCGATGCGGGGTTTTTTTACATCAACCCTTCCTATCTTGTCATCCCGGCTTGAGCCGGGATCCAGAAAAAATACGTTAGGCTTTACGTTTCTGGATTCCGGGTCAAGCCCGGAATGACAATGAGAATTATTGCGGAAGTGAAAATTTCATCACCTGATTTTTTACGCTCACGAGTGCAGTGCGGGTTTTGGAGTCGAAGGTAAAGTCGGTCGCGCCTTCAAGCGAAGGAGAGACGTATTGCGCGACGAGCGCTCCGGTTTTATTGTAGTGGATAATGCGTGATGTGCTGTCGAGGACATAGAGATCACCGTCGGTCGCGACACGGAGTCGTTTCGGCGCAGTGACCGGTGGATCAGCCGCAACAACACCGAACGGTTCCTGCGTACCGCGCATGATGCGGAGGATCGAACCATCGGCGTTCAGTACGTACAGAGCGCTATCAACCGCGATCGATACACCCTTCGACACATCAGTGCCATCTTTCAAATAAAATTGCGGTTTCGCGAATCCTGCGTCATCCGATGCTTGTCGGAGAATGCGATTGTGCGCGGCATCGAGTACATACAGTCGCGAGTTATACAACTCTGCATCGGTGATTGCGCCACCTTGTGGATCTGCTTCGATTTTTTTAATTGTCGATTTTCCATCCGGACCAATCAGTAGGGCGTCGCCTGTACCGGAGGCAGCGAGTAGGCCGGTACTGCTCGCCGTAAATATCGTCGGTGTTTTTCCTCCAGGGACCGTACCAACCTTTTTTGCATCGCGAAACACGTCACCGTTCGCCGCAGCGCTCCACGTCACACCACCATCCACAATTTCGAGACGCACGATGTCAGAAGGCGTACTCACGATAACCGTCGGTGATGCGAGTTGTACAAGATGTCGCAACTCTTCGCGTACCTCAGTGACGCGTTTTTGGAGCGCGGCCTTCCTTGTTGCATCCTTCGATTTTTTGTCCGGCAAAGCCGCGATCGCTGCACTAGCCTCACCGAGCAACTGCCGCGCTTGGTTTTCATCTTTGTACACAATGCTCGACTCCGCGCTGTCGATTTTTTGCGTGACCGATGTGTATCGCTGCTCTGCAACCGCCGCGGTTGCAGCGAAGCTCTGTTGCCACGATCCAACAAGCACGCTCGTATTGAAACTGGCAACCAGGAACAGCGCACCGAAAAACAGATATCGACTGCTCGCGGAAAGTTCGTTGAAGTGCGTGATCACAGTCATCGCCGTCCGATTCCGTTCATCTTTGGAACGGAGAATGCGGATCGTTGTTTGTATTCCATGCCAAGATGCGCGCACGGCATCTTTTGTTACAGAGAGGACCGTGTGAAAAAGCGGTTCTTTACTTGTCGTCGGTGCGCTCGTTCCACGATGTTCCATTGTTGATTCTTTTTTTCCAAACGCCTGCAAACTTTCAGTTGCCGCTGAAGCTGCAGCGAAAACTTTTTTTTGAATTGCCGCAAGTGGCGAAGGTGACATCACCTCGCGCGTGCGTGATTCGATCACGCGAAGATTTGCGAGTGATGCTTGCGTTGTCGAAGGCTTCGTTTCTTTTGCGTCCTCAAGATATCGGACCAGCGCGATGTCGAGCACGAGCGCGGCGATCGATACGTCGTCGGTTGTCGGGCTAAGCCGTTCGCGGATCAGCGCAGTTGCAGTCGCGTGATCTTCTGCGGTTGCGTACGACTCCAGTTCTTCCGCAGCAAGAATATCGCGAAGATCTTGCGTCGCGAGGAGCAAACGATCGTTCATACCGATCCGTCCGGAGAGAACGCTCCCGAAACACCGACGGAGCGGCGCAGTGCGGAATGGTGGTGGTTCAGCCGTGCTTTCATCAACGAGATCGAGTATTTTTGCCGAACGTCCAGGTGACGCATGAAATAAAAGAATCGAAGGGCGACCCCATACCGCGGCGACAACATCATGCTCGCGCATTGAGAGCAGTGCGGCGGAAACATACTCCGGTTCGATCCCAAATCCGTGTTCACCAAACATCCGCGACACCGCGTGGTTCACGTGCGCGATCGCGATTTCGAAGATCTGTTCATGGGACGCATCTGGTCCGCCCTTGCGCAGCGCCTCGAGCACTCCTCGTCCAAATGCGTCATCGACGTGCGCAAAAAGCGCCTCGCCAACGCGCGCAGGCGCATCAACCGCCATGATGCCGTATACTTTGCCGACCCGTCCTTCAACCTCACGCGTGAGATCCAGACCCATCGCCTGCACGTAACGGCCGCCTTTTTTCGCATTCCATCGGACCAGCTCGCTGACCCGAGACTCGGTTTTATGCATACCATCGGGGCCGTCGTTGACCGCCCCTCATTCGAATAGTATACTACACCCGTAAAACTGGTGCGACTCCGCTCAAATGCTCGAACATCTTTTTGGTTCAAAGACGCGTGTACGGCTTCTTCGGCTTTTTTTGCAGCACGAAAAGGAAGCTTATTTTGTGCGCGAGCTGACGCGAAAAATAGGGTCACAGATTAACGCTATTCGCAATGAACTCGACCATCTTTTGGAAATGGGATTGATCATCGCCGTCGAAGAACAGCCAGAAGGGAAGTCATCAAAAAAATATTATCGTCTCAATCAAGAAGGACTGTTGTATCACGAGCTCCGCGCGCTGTTCATGAAAGCGCAGTTGAGTATTGAAAAAGATTTCGTGCAGAAGGTCACACAAACCGGCGCAGTGTCGTACATGGTGCTCACCGGATTTTTTGTGGGGATTGAAAATGCACCGACTGACATTTTCATCGTCGGCAAGTTGAGCAAAGAACGCGTCGCGACGATGATTAAAAATTTTGAGCGTCAGATCGGTCGCGAACTGAACTACACGGTGATGACGCCGCAAGAATATAAATATCGTCGCGATGTCACTGATCGTTTCTTGTACAGCATCCTGGAGTCGAAAAAGATCGTGGTAGTGGACACGATCACTGAGCGGATGGGGATGGCGGTAGCGTAATCGGAGTGAGAGAGTGAGAAGGAGCTAAGTTTTGGTAAGCATGATTTTATTTCTCGATCTTCGTAATAATGCCGCGATCGCTGGAGTGATCGACGCGAAGCGTGATCGTTGGGTGAGCGTGAAAGGTCAACGCGCAGGATTTTTAGTATTCAGCCGCGCAAAAAAATTATTAGGTAGGAAAAAACCCACATGCATCGTTGTCGCCATGGGCAGCGGGGAGAAACGCGATGTGTCGTGGAGCACAATTCGTGCGGCAGTCGCGATGGCGAATGCGTTCGCGTTCGCGTGGAATATTCCTGCTGTCGAAATGCAAGTGTGCGGTGATGAATCGCGTACAGAACTCGCAACGCTTGTTCGTAGCGCTACAAAAAAAGCGAAAAAGTCTCATTGGGTCAGTGCGAGCTATAATGGTGAACCGAATATCACGAAAGCGAAGAAGATTTTGTGACCTCTTGACATGGATACTTTACTTTGCTAAAGTGACTCCATGAACTGGAATAGCAAGGAAAATAAACGATTACTCGCCGCGGTGCTGGCGATCACCACAGAAGGTGAGGCGAGCCGATTTTTGCGCGATCTCATGACCGAAAAAGAGATCAAGGAGTTTGCGAACCGCCTGAAGGCTGCGGAAATGCTTTTAGAAAAAGAATCGTATTCGGTGATCGAAAAACAGACCGGTTTAAGCTCAACAACGGTCGCGCGCGTCGCAAAATGGCTGAACGGCAAAGGTGGCGGCTATCGCGCCATTCTCGGAAAGTTGCATCATCGGGGGACCACTCAATTACGGAGAGGGTCGTTTTGATGATTTTATAAAGGTCATGAAGTCAACCCCCTCCGTAATTGGAGGGGGTTTCGTTTGTCTACCCGAGACCAAAATGACAAATATTGTTCCTTTCGAAGGGAAAGCACATGCAAAACATCTCGATCGTTCTTGAGAGGTTGACGTCGGATCACCCCCAACGCCCCTCGCTTACCGCGCAACTCGTTGAGTGTTACAGGGAGGTGTTCGCAGACGCTCCCTGGAACGAATGGATGAAATGTCCGCAGTGCCAAAAATACTGGGGTAGAAAAGATGCGGGGATCCTTGCGCACCAGTTGTTTCGTTGCTGTGATGTCCCACTCATTGATTTTTGGGCGAGAGATCAGGTTGCCACCGACTTCAAGATCTCGCTCGAGGACGAGTGTAGTTTATGCTGGCTTGCTATGGATGGCGAGAAAGTTATCGGTTTCTGTTTGGGTAAGATGAAAGTAGCTCACGATCTCGAGAAGGAGCTCGGTATATCGTTTGCCGAAAAATTCGATTTCATCACCGAACATGGACCAGTTGCCTATCAGGATGAGCTTGGCGTTCTTTCTGCCTACAGAGGATGTAAAATCGCAAAAGCGCTATTCGTACGGCGTCTTGATGATTTCCTTCTTCTGGCGAGGAAGGTTAGCATCGTCAGAACAAGACAATTCCCCGAGCCATCGCAAACATTCCAGTGGTACACACAAAAACTGGGATACAAGATTCTCGCGACGTACCCAGGCGATGACGGCCGCGTGATCCTCGGTCGTCCGCTTGCGGGACTGAAGGAGTTGCTCTCAAAGTGATACAAAGAGCCCTCCGATGTTCATCGGAGGGCTCTCTTTTTTTCTCCGAGGATGAACGCTTCTTCGTGAGGGCCGGTTTGATTTCTTGCGAAGACGATCACCGCGTTTTTCTCTGCGCGTACTTCTTTGCCACCGTCTGTACCGATCAGCTGTCCCGCAGCGACTTCTTCAAAATCATCGAACGATTTTGAAAGCACAAAGTTTGTTTTTGTGAGGTAGATGTCATACATGTGCATGTATGACAGCTGTGTTTTGGGCAGATCGATCGGTAAGTGACCGCGAGCCTTGAGGAATGCGATGATGCTTTTTTCTGCGGTGCGTACTGATGCGGGATCGTCGATATAGCCGACTTCAACGCAGATGCCGATGTTTCCAATACTATCCATGTACCCATCGGTCGCGCCGGCCTCGATTGCGCTGAAACCGGTGGTTACCAGATCGATCGGCAAGAACGATACGATATCTTTCGCATTTTTTTCACAGATGATGAACGGCCGACTGTGCGGCGTGCGGCTTGCGTGGACATCCAAAAGCGCGCCCGCTTCTTGTAAATACGGTTTCAGAAATTGCGCGCGCTCGTATTCGTAACTCGTGCGCTCTTTTTCTGTTAATGCGGCGTCATTTTTGAAAACTCGATTCAAATTTGCATCGATGAATCGTTGATTCGTCTCAATCGCGCGTGGATTTCCGTAGCCAAACAAAACTTCACCCGCTTCTATAGCGAGGGTTGGAAGAAGGTCTTCGAGCGCCTCCGTGCTGGGCCGTTCGTTGCCGTGGACGCCCACAAGAACGATGCTTTTCGGTCCCGGATTCTTACCGGTTATTCGTATGATATCTTCACGCATGGAACCACTTTAGCAAACTAAAGCACCACTGTCAAGATTTCTTGGTCACCGACATCACAAAACAAGGAAAGATGTTTAACGGTTCAAATTCGACGTGCACCTTACCGAACTGTTTGGCGAGATAAGGGACCATGAGCGGGGAGTATTGATGGAAGATGATCAGCTGCCCTCCTTGGCGGAGCATGCGGTGCGCGTCCGCCATCAGCTGCGTACGCTCTGTCTTCGAAAGATAGGTGAACGGAATGCTTGCGATGATCGCGTCGACTCGGCCAACGTCACTCGCAACGATGTGTGTGATATCCTGTGCGCGACCTCGCATCACAGAAAATCGTGGATCGGTCACTGTTTGGAGATGCGCAAAAAAGTTCGTGTTGTATTCGATCGCGAGATACCTCGCGTCAGCGGCAAGCTTTGGGAGCAGTGCATGCGTTGCAACACCATCGCCGGGACCGAGCTCTACGAGCATACGAATGTGTGCGAGATCCAGATTTTTCGCGAGTCGTTTCAAAAGATGCGGCCCACTTGCGCTTATTGCAGCAACACTGTGATCTTTGAGGAATTCTTTGGCGTAAGATTGTTTCATGCGAGGAGCATAGCGTGACCATTCGACTTCGTCGAGATACTCTACCTTTATATGTCTTGGCTGTTCGAGTCGCGTCGCATCACCACGAAACAGAACGGCCCAATGTCGCTCACGCGTTTTTTTGGACGATGGATACTACGTTCATCAGACTTCACACAGCAATCCAGTCCGTACATGGATGCGTTGTGGCGAAAGACGCTTCGTGCAGTGACGCGGCGACAGGCATCTGTACGTCGCTGCTTGGTGCTCGGTGTTGGGTTCGGTGGTATTTTCAAAGAAGTGCGTTCGGTGTATCCGGACGCAGAGATCATTGGCGTTGATTGGGACGCAGAGCTTGCAGAACTCGGAAAAAAACTTGGGATTTTGCATCTCGACACGAAGATGGGCATCGTTCTAGGAGATGCGGCAGACGTTGTGCCGAGCCTCGATGGCGTGTTCGACCTCGTAATCGTCGATATGTTCGTCGAACAAAACCTCGCGCCGATTCTTTACGACGCTGCATTTCAAGACGCGCTCATTAAAAAAGTTGCTCCAGGAGGGTTGGTGTGTGTGAACGGCTATAACAAATACGCGGTGTTTCCGTCTTGGAAATCGAAACTTCATGCGTTGCAAATGGTCAGATATAAAATGAATGATGTGTGGATTTTAAAAAAATAACCCGATGAGCATCGGGTCTCGAGTGACGTGTTACTTTTTTTCTGGCGGCTTTTGTCCGCGTCGAGCGAGTGCTTCGTACTTTTTCCCCCAGCCCGCTTGTTTGATCATCCTGAGCAGCTGTGCGCGCCTGTGCAGGTTCGGCGCATCAGCGCTCGGTGCCTTCGGAGGCTCCTCTTGCCAAGGTGGATCGGGCGGCGTGTCAGGAGCGTCCGGATCTTCCTCATGATTCGGATCGTCGTCACGCTCACTATCGATCAGCGCGCGTGCGTATTCTGCCGCTTCGATGATACTCGCGAAGCTTTCGTCAATGAACGTATCCGCAACGGTTATCACCACGACGTTTTTCGACTTCAGTATCGCTTTACACTCTGTGCATGCACGCGCACGATAGTCATGCTGTACGTCGCAGTGCTTGCGTCCTTTGAGTGCCCGACTGATCTCGATCTTGACGCCACGATGCGTGGCTACCTCGACCAAACGAAAATCACCATACTTTTCCATTGGTCACCTCGCGAAAAAGTGTACGACGTATAACGTTGTGGCGCAACATACAATAGGTACCCCCGATCTTGAACAGACCGAGCGATTTTGATACGGTCACCACCATGGAACCACTCACCTTAAGCGACGCAGAAGGGAGAGCGAGGCTCGGGAGCCACAGATATCGGCTCGTAGAAATGATCCCTGGCGGCTTGGTCTGGATGACGCTCATCCTGGCCGTTGTTTTGTCGCTTTTCGCGCCGCTCGTCGCGATTTATTTCATTATTCTCTACGACCTTTTTTGGTTGTTCCGCGTGTGTTATTTCGTCTTTTTTCTTCTCCTCTCGTTGACGAGGTATCGTCGTGATATCAGAACGGATTGGGAAACACGGCTCGCCGCACTTCCTCGCGCGGGAGATATGTATCATCTGATTTTTTTGCCGACGTATAAAGAAGACATCGAGATCATTCGTCAGACGATGCGCAGTCTCGCGGCAGCGAAGTATACATATAAGAAAGAACGATTCATCGTGGTACTTGCCGGCGAAGAGGGGGATAAGGAACAGTTTCTCGATCGCGCCGCAACGATCGAACGCGAGTTCGGTGGTGCATTTTTTCGTTTCATCACCACCGTGCATCCAAAAGGACTTGAGGGAGAACTTCCTGGCAAGGGTTCGAATATCAACTGGGCAGGACATCGTGCACAAGAATTGATCGATTCGCTCGGGATTCCTTATGAGAACGTGATCGTTTCCGCTTTCGATATCGACACGTGCGTGCATGCACAGTACTTTGCATGCCTCACGGTGAAATACCTCACGCATCCGAATCCGACACGAACGTCGTTTCAACCGATCGCGCTGTACGATAACAATATGTGGGACGCACCGGCACCGGTGCGCGTTGCGGCGTTCGGTACGACGTTTTGGCTGATGACCGAACTCACACGTCCAGAGCGCCTGTTTACGTTTTCTTCACACAGCATGTCGTTCCGCGCGCTCGTTGATGTCGGGTTTTGGCAAAAAGATATCGTCACCGAAGACTCGCGTATTTTTTTGCAGTGCCTTGTGAAGTACAATGGTGACTACGCGGTGACGCCGATCTATGTACCAGTGTCCATGGATACCGTGATGGCCGACACATGGAAGCAGAGCTTGATTAACCTCTATAAACAACAACGTCGCTGGGCGTGGGGTGTCGAACACTTACCGTATCTCGTCAGTCGATTCTGTAACAATAAAGCGTTTCCGCTCAGAAAAAAAATCTTTTATATTTGGACGCTCTCGGAGGGTATGTACACATGGGCGACCGCACCGCTCATGATTTTTATTCTCGGCTACTTGCCGTTTTGGTTTGCGCCAGAGGCGCTCCGTACCGCGGTGCTGTTTCAAAATACCCCGCATACACTCGAGCGATTGATGCAACTCTCCATGGTCGGCGTGTTCGTCTCCGCGCTCGTGAGTTTTACGCTGCTTCCGCCACTCCCCGCACACAAGCGCACACGAAACAAACTGGTGATGGTACTGCAGTGGGTACTCGTACCGATCACCTTCATCGCGTTCGGTTCGATTCCCGCGATCGACGCGCAAACAAAGTTGATGCGCGGAAAATATCTTGGGTTTAATGTCACCGAAAAAAAACGTAAGACATAAGTATGTCGCATGTCGCAATTTCTATCGTCACCTGGAACAGCATGAAGTACCTCCCCGAGGTGCTCGCTTCTATTGCAAAACAAACGTGGACGCAGCGTACGCTACTCATCATCGATAACGCATCGACTGATGGATCGATAGAGTATGTGCGCGAGCACTACCCCGACGCGGTGATTTTGCGGAACAGCAATAATCTCGGATTTGCACGCGCACATAATCAGGGAATCACGTATGCGAAAGCGCATCTGCAGCCTGTTGACGGTGAATTGTTCATGCTTGTGACCAACCCCGACATCGTGATGGAGCCTGACTACATTGAGGTGTTGATGGAGCAAATGGTGCGAAGCACTGAAGCAGGAAGCGCCGCCGGAAAATTATATAAACTGTATCCTGGCGACGCAGATGGGCTTTCGGATTCTGCGCGGTCGGACATGATCGATACCACGGGTCTGCGCGTGTTCAAATCTCGGCGCATCGTTGAGCGCGGCGCAGGTGCACGCGACGATCATGGGGAGTATGCGCGGAACGAGGAAGTATTCGGCGTGTCAGGTGCGCTTGCGTTATATCGTCTTCGCGCTCTCGAAGACGTGGCAGAGAATGGGCAGTTTTTTGACGAGGACTTCTTTGTGTATAAGGAAGATGTGGATCTTGCATGGCGTCTACAGCTTCGTAGCTGGACTTCTCTGTTTATTCCACGCGCAGTCGCACATCATCACCGCGCAGCATCGGGTGCGGAAAAGGCGAAGCTCCTCGACATGATCCGCGGACGCCGACGTCGTTCAAAGACAGTAAATTTTTTTTCGTGTCGAAACCATCTTTGCTTGCTCGCAAAGAATGACCACGCAGAGAATACTCTTCTGGACTTTCCGCGGATTGTTTGGTATGAAACGGGAAAGTTTTTGTATTTTCTTTTCCTCGAGCCAGCGATGCTGCGCGCATATATTGCGTATTTCCGCTTGCTTCCGCGTATGCTCACGAAGCGGAGGCGCAACATGCAACGTGCAAAGGTGACGTGGCGAGAAATGCGGAAATGGTTTGTGTAATATGGATTTGTCAATCATCATTCTCAATTATAAATCTCGAGAACTCGTGAAACAGTGCGTGAAAACGATCGGTCTTCTTGCGCCAAAAGTTTCTTACGAGATTATTGTAGTTGATAACGCATCTGATGACGGCGTTGGTGCGATGCTCGCGGAGCGTTTTCCTGACGTACGATTTTTGCAATCGCCGACGAACACAGGCTTTGCTGCGGGGAACAATCTCGGTATCCGCGCGGCAAAAGGGAGATACGTCGTGATCATGAATCCGGACATCACTGTGCTCCCTGGCGCGCTCGAAGAAATGGTCTCGTACATGGATACGCACCCTGATGTCGGTGTGATGGGGCCGAAGTTGATCCATCCTGACGGCTCGCTCGATCCATCGTGTTACCGTTTTCCCACGCGCATGATTCCGGTATATCGTCGCACGCCACTTGGAAAATTTTCCAGCGGTCGTCGTGCGATCGCAGAGTATCTCATGGAGGATTACGATCATGAAACCACGAGCGACGTTGATTGGTTGCTCGGTGCGGCGCTCATCGTTCGTCGTGAAGCGTTTGAAAAAGTCGGACTGCTCGATGAACAATATTTTTTGTATTTCGAAGACACGGATTGGTGTCGAAGGTTTTCTGAGGCAGGATACCGCGTTGTCTATCATCCAAAAGCGAAAATGGTACACTATCATGAGAGGCTCTCTGCACAAGGTCCATGGTTTTTGAGTGTGCTTAAACCGTCAACGCGGATCCATATCGCGAGTTGCTTCAAATATTTTTCTAAATGGAAAGACACGGTTCCGCATGATACATCGCACAAATTTTCTTGAACAGTCTTCCGTACGGCGTTTCAGACGTACCGCATTTTTTTTCCTGCTCGTCGTGTGCGCAATTTTTTTGGTGACGGCGCTGCCCGTAGTGTTCCTAGGAAGAGCGATATACGCAAACGCGGAACATGGCCGAACGGTGCTTATACGAGCCGAAGCTGCGGCGGTGAGTCTTGATTTTGACACCGCACTTGCAGATGCCGATCGTGCTGCAGCGGATTTCACGACCGCGTTGCGATATTTGAAGCCGCTCTCTCTCCTTTCTTCGGTGCCACTGCTCGGTCCGCATGTTGTCGCAGCGAAGCATCTCTTGGTTTCAGGTGTCGCCGTGACTTCTTCCGCGCGTGACCTCTTCATTGTTGGTCGCGATGTGTTCAAGGTGGCGAAGGACGCATCGGTGCTGCAAGGTTCTCTTTTTACCGGCATCGCTGCACCGAGTACGCAGTTTAAAGATTTAACGCGTGAACAAAAACGGAGCGTGCTTGCGGCGTTTGCTGCCGCGAGTCCGAAACTCACTGACGCGTTGCAAAGTATCGATGAGGCGCTCGAAGTATTCTCGCAGATTCCAACTTCAGAACTCGCGGAGACTTTTCAGAATTCACTCGCGCCGATCCGTCAGCAGTTACTTGATGTACAGAGCGCGATTGCAACCATCGAGCCGATCGCAGCGATGCTTCCGGGCGTACTCGGATATCCTGAAGCAAGGCATTATCTTTTCTTTTTTCAAAACAACACTGAACTTCGGCCGACCGGCGGGTTTCTTGGCGTGTATGGCGCACTCACCGTGCAAGATGCAGAGCTCATCGAAATGACGACGAGTGATGTGTATGCGATCGACGGCCCTGCGGAATCATCGCCCCGCCCCGCCCCGCCCGCGCCGATCCGTAAATATATCGGTATTGAAAAATGGTATTTGCGCGATGCAAACTGGTCGCCGGATTTTCCGACTTCTGCGGCGGTGATGCAGCGATTCTTTCGTGAAGAAGCAGCGATCGCATTTCGTGGAAAACCGATCCCGCCGGTTGATGGCATTATCGCCGTGACGCCGAAGTTTGCAGAGGACATCATGCGGCTCACGGGTCCGATTACGGTCGATGGAAAAACATTCACCCCAGAAAATCTTGTGGACACGCTCGAGTTTGAAGTTGAGCAGGGGTTTGTGAAAGGTGGAATCCCTTTTCATCAACGCAAAGATATCGTGGGGAAACTGGTCAAAGAGATCGTGATGAGACTTTCATCGTTTTCTCTCGTACGATTGGTTGAGGTAGTCGGTACGGTGGACCAGAATATCAAAGAAGGGCACGTGATGGTGTATTCGGCCGATGCAAAATTACAATCAACGTTTGTGACGAATGGGTGGGCGGGCGCAATGAAATCGGTGAACGGGGATTATCTTCGATACATCGATGCAAATCTTGCAGCGCTGAAGAGTGATGCAGTGATCGATCGCGCCATGACGTATCAGATCACTCCAGATGGGAAAGGTGAGTATGATGGAAAAGTGGTGATGACCTATCATAACAAAGGAAGTTTCACCTGGAAGACGACGCGGTATCGGACGTACGTGCGACTGTACTTGCCGGCAGGAACGACCTTCATTGGAGCCACGGGCGCGATGGAGAACGACAAGTTAAAGGATCCCAGAAGGCGTCCAGGGAAAGTTGATATGAGTGACGAGCTTGACCGACGGGTGTTTGGCGCGTTCATTTCGATCGAGCCGGGGGAGACAAAGTCGCTGGAGTTTCGATTTCATCTTGCACCATCGGTTGCGCGTATGATCCAGAAAGGGGAGTATACACTTGACGTGCAGAAGCAGGCTGGCACGGTCGCAAACGGATTGACGTTGGATCTCGATTTTGGTAAGAAACTGGTGAATGCGACGCCATCAGAAGATCGGTCACACTGGGGCGATGCGCGGTATACGGTCGGGACTGACTTGCGGGTCGATCGTGTTTTTGACATCAGGTTTTAGCTAAGTGGACGAGTAAACGAGTTTACAAGTTAAGAAATAACTCATTCACTTGTACGCTTGTCCACTTGTACACTTTTTGACCATGTTTATCCCAAAAATCGGCATCGACCTGGGCACCACTTCGGTGCTCGTCTACGTTCCGAAACGAGGAGTCATTATCAATGAACCCTCGGTTGTTGCCGTTTCCACGATCGACAAAAAAATTCTTGCGGTAGGCAAGGAGGCGAAGGACATGCTCGGTCGCACGCCAGACACGATCGTGGCGCACAGGCCGCTCAAGGACGGTGTGATCGCAAATTATAAAATGACCGAGGCGATGCTGCGGTACTTCATTAACAAAGCGCTCGGTGGCGCACGGTTGTTTCGTCCTGAGGTGATGGTGGCGGTGCCGGGTGGCATCACCTCAACCGAACGACGTGCAGTGAACGACGCGACGATTCGCGCTGGCGCGCGCGCGGCGTACATCATTAAAGAACCGATCGTCGCGGCGATCGGCGCCGACATTCCTATCGGCAGCGCATCGGGCCACATGATCATCGATATCGGCGGCGGCACGATGGAAGCCGCGGTGATTTCGCTCGGCGGTATGGTCGCTTCTGACTCCGTGCGCATCGGCGGCAATAAATTTGACGCAGCGATCGCAGAATTTATTCGCAGAAAGTACGGCATGGCGATCGGCGAGCGCACCGCTGAGGAAGTGAAGATCACCGTTGGTTCTGCTTTGTATCTGAAAGACAAATTGATGATGGAAGTGAAGGGTCGCGACATGGTGACCGGACTTCCGCGCATCATCACCGTGACCTCCGATGATGTCACCGAAGCGATTCAGCACGAATTGTCTGGTATGATCGCCGCGCTCAAAGAAGTGTTGAACAAAACGCCGCCGGAACTTTCGGCAGACGTGATGGAAAAAGGGATGATTTTGTCTGGCGGGTCGTCGCAGCTCCGTAATCTCGCTGACCTGTTCGCGCAAGCGACCGGTGTCCCCGCGTTCGTCGCTGACGAACCACAGCAGTGCGTGGTGAAAGGCACCGGTATTGCGCTCGAAAATCTTGCGTCGTACAAACGGTCGATTCTTGTGACGCGGTAATCCTCCATTGTCATTCCGGGCTTGACCCGGAATCCAGAAACGTAAAAAAGAGACCCTACCGACAACCATCGGTGGGGTCTTTGTGATCTAGTCTAGACGAGCGTGTACTCGTCGAGTGCGAAGAAGTTGATGTTCTTCAGCTCCGCCTCCACTCTCTTGGTCGTCCAGCTCGGGTCACTGACGAAAAGGCCGGAGATCGGATCGCGCACCTCTCCTCGTCTCGATGCGGCGATCACCCCCGCAGTGTCGCCACTCGGCTGGAAGTTGCCCCAGTTGGGACGTAGGCCCTCGCCACCAAAGTGCTTTGTCAACTCTCCATGGAAGTTTCTTGCCGCATCTTCCAGAGTTCGTGCGGTCGTCGCCGCGATGATGCGCGAGAAAGTGGTGTACGAGTTGAGTCCTTGCAGAATGAACACACGCATGACTACTTCTCCTTTCTCGACTCGACCGCACCCACCGGCACGCTGCCGATGAAGCACTTGGTGTAGCAGTTGCCTGCGAACGCCCAGTCGTGGGTGTCGATGAGCCCCTTCAGCACGTCCTCCGGCGCGTCGGGGTGCTCGAACTGGGCGAGTCTCGTTGCGGTCTCCTTGCCGACGATGAACTCGGCGCGGACCATCAGGTGGTTGAGGGGGAACATCCTTTCGCAGCCCCAGACGGCGGGGTCGCCAGTGATCTCCTTCGTTGTGCCGCCGAACGCGCGGGCCGCCTCGTCGATGTCTGCCGCCGGGATGGTGCAGATCATGTGGGGGAAGCGGTGGTGGTCGACACCGTACAGAGCGAACATTCGTTGCATCTTCATGGGATCCTCCTTGGTTGTGGTCCGTGAAGTGGAAACACCGTAGCAAAATACGCTCACTTCGTCAACATGTCTGTCCCTCTGGGGTCTGACCCCGCGGGGTCAGACCCCAGAGGGACAGACATCATAAAAGAAGAGCCCTCGTCCGAAAAGTCTCGGAGAGGGCTCTTGCGTCGCGTTCGTTCGTCCTTACAGGACGTCGGCGAACTGTTGATCGTCGATGTACGCGGTGATCCAGTCGGCCCTGAAGCCAGCGAGACCGTCCGTGAGCGCGGGAGTTGTGTTGTCCACGACCGGCGTATCGAACTGCGCCACGTTGTCGATGTACACCTGGATCTGGTTCCCGGTCACGGTCGCCGTGAGCGTGTACCAGATGTTCTTCGTGATGTTCGACCCCGGATCGTTGGGTAGCCGGTTGATCGCGCCAGCGAGCCGTACGTTGCTTTGGTTCTTCAGCCGCACGCGGCCGAGCTGTGTGTACTCGCACGTGCCGCTCGGGTTCTGGCGCTTCACGACGACGTCGCCGTTGGTCCAGAGGGACGCCGAGATGTAGTCGTCCTCCGAGCGGTACCTGAGGAACAGGTGCGCGCCGCGGAAGTTCTTCCCAGGCTCCTGTGCGTGGAACGCGGTGACGTAGATCCGCGTCGATACCGCTTGCGACGCGACACGGACGAGTGAGCCGCCGGTGTACGCACGGAAGACGCTACGGTATCCGGGCGCCGGGTAGCTCGCGGTCGAGATCCATCCAGCGAGGGTGTACGGATTGCCAGGGACGTAGTACTTCGTCCATAGCTTGCCGGAGGTGACGTCGAGCCACCAGAGCTCGTCGCCGCCACTCGTTGCGATGAGCGCGCCGTCGGTTGACCATGAGAAGTCCTCGTTGTAGCGTCCGTACGGCCATCCGCCGATCGAGCCGAGCGTGACGACTGGGTAGGTGTTCACACCGTTCGGGTACAGGTTGTAGAACGAGCCGGTCGAGCACGCCGCGTGTGCGGTCGTTGTGGTGGAGAGCGTCGCGATGAGCACCAGTGCCATCGCGATCATCTTGATGCCGTTCGTGATCTTCAAGGCGTCCTCCTTTGTTGGATCTTGAAGTGGCGATACTATAGCACAAAATAGGCTCTTTGTCAATGTGGGTAATCGGCGTTACTATGTGGTGGATAACTTTAATCTATAAGAGCCTGTTCAGTATCTCCATTTTTCCGCCCTTTCCGCGCCTTTTCGGTCATGATTTTCGGAAAACTCGTCAAGATACCACCGGTATCTCTTCTCATTTTCCAAAAATCCTGCCTCGAAAAGTCATCGGAAATGACGGGAAAGGAGATACTGAACAGGCTCTAAGATACCGGAACATGTGTATGCGTAGATATAGTATTCTCAGCATAGGTACTGCAGTACTTGCCTGTGTCATACCGTTCGCAACGCACGCTGCGACGTACGCGCCAGATGCACTTCTCGGAAAGATTCTGATTGACACCGGTCGGCACGGCGAGGCGTGGTACGTCAATCCGCAGTCGCGGATGAAAGTTGCTCTTGGGCGACCCGAAGAGGCGCTCACTCGGTTACGGGATCGTGCAATATACATCGGATTTGTGAACATCGCTCGGCTCGCGGAGCGCGATGGTGAAAAGACGGACGCCGCGTATGCAAAAAAAGTTGCGGGTTTTGTGCTTGCACCGAACGACGTGATCGGTGCTGCGTGGTACGTGGACCCCGCGACAGGTTTGCGCCGTCGACTCGCGACGCCAGACGACGCATGGCAGATCATGCGTGTGGGATCGCCGGTGTCGTCGAAGGTTCTCGATGCGATTCCGTCCGAAGCCGCATCGCCGCTCGTATTTTCGGTTGCGACTGTGAAGAAAGCGGTTGCAGGGAATATGCTTGAACTGAACGATGGCAGAAAAGTCGCGCTGATTAGCGTCGATGTGCCAGCGAATCCCGATCTGCAACAAGCGGCGATGGCGAAACTTGATGCACTGACTGCGGGAAAAACCGTGTTGCTTGAAAAAGATGGTAAAGACAAAGATGACCAGGGCCGCACCTGGCGATTCGTCCATGCAGGTGAAGCGAATTTGAGTTATGAGCTGGTACGCAACGGCCTCGCGTTTCACGAGATCGATTTTCCGAACTACAAGTACGCGGAGATGCTGATCGTCGGCAGCCTCGACGCCGCGCGGTTGAAGCGGGGGTTTTGGAATCACTGAGCCCCACGTAACTGTCATTCCGGAAGCCGCCCCCGGATCAAGTCCGGGGTAAACTCCGCGGCTATCCGGAACCCAGAACGTAAAAATGTAATAAAAAAAGCCAAACGCAATCACGTTTGGCTTTTTCTGGATTCCGGATATCCCGCACGCGCGGGATTCCGGAATGACAAGAAGGGAGGCGTTACAGCGTCGGTACGTTCGCATCGACCCCGAACAGCATTCGGGAAAGCGCGTCGGCTTCGTCGAGCACAAGCACGATGCCCCGGAGGCCGATGATCCACTCGGGTGGCATCCGTTCTGTGCCGCAGCGTGAACCGAGTATTGCGCCGACCATGCTGCCGATGGTGTCGGTGTCGCGGCCTGCGTTCACCGCTTCGAGCACGCCGGCGCGGAAGTCGTTCGGGTGGCGGAGTGCAGTGGCGATCGCGAATGGCACGCTATGTACGGCGCGGAAGCTCGCGTTTACCTCGGTGCGCAGGGCGACCGGATCATCGAGCAGCGCGAATGCGCGAGCGAGATACTCGGAGAACGGCGGCGTGCGTGGTTTGCAGTACTTGTAACTGTATTCCGCGCGGTGCACCATTTCGAGGATTCGGGTAGTAGTTTTTGCGCGAAAATCAGGAGCGAGCACTTCGGGCGCATTTGCGAAGCACGCGATGGCGTAACCGAGCGCGACCGAAGCAATCACTGCACGGAGATCGCCGTGCGTCATCCGACCGAGATCAACTGCGTGCGTATGGAATGCCATTTCCGCATTGAACGTGTCACGTCCAAACAGGTCGTGCACCGCGAGCGGGAAGATCTTCATCGCTGGTCCGCTCCCTGCTGATGCGCCGTCCTTGTCCGGTCGCGGCACAGGGATGGCGGGGTGGCGACCAAACTTGTGGTTCGAATCGCGCCACAGCTTGATCGCCTGCGCGGCTTCGGTAGTTGTACGACCCCAGCCGAACTTCGACCGTTCGTACTCCTCGACCAGGCCGAGACCTTGGTCGATCAGGTTGAATCCCTTGCATCGCACGAGCGAACGGCTGGTGACGAGCGTGAGCTGCGTGTCGTCGGAGGTTGAACCAGGCGGGAGATTCACGGTGTCCTTGATCCGCATCTGCTGCGGGATGATATACCCCGTCACACCTGCGCCGTCCGTTGCGGCGAGGATCGCTTCGTGACTGAGTGTCTCAACCGGGACGCCGAGTGCGTCGCCGATCGCGAGCCCGAGGAATCCGCCGTTCACAGAATGGCAGAACTTCGTGTAGGATCCTGTGAGCATTCTTTATGCCTTTCGTTGGAAGGTGCGTTTCGCGTCTTCAGGGGCCTCCATGAAAGTCTCTTCCGGCCCGAAAACGGATATTTTTTCTTCCTGCGCTCGCGTCGCGTCCTCAACGATGCCTCCGGCATCGCCTGCGGCGCGTCACGTGCGCAGGAAGAAAAAATTTCTCGTTTTCGGTACGGAATATACTTTCATGGAGGCCCCTATTGTATGCTACAGTTTTGATGATATGTCAATGAAGAAAATGACAATAGGTATCGATGCCTCGCGGGCGAACGTAGCGAAGCGCACTGGTGTGGAGTGGTATGCGTATCATCTGATTCAGGAATTGAAGCAGGTTATTCCGGATTCGTATCGGGTGGTTTTGTATTCTCGTGAGCCGCTTACGGATGGACTTGAGGTGATGCCGTCGCATTGGGAATCGCGCGTGCTTTTGTGGCCGCCGAAGCGTTTATGGACGCAGATGCGACTTAGTTACGAAATGCTCGCGCGACCACCAGATCTGCTTTTTTCGCCGGTGCATGTGTTGCCGATGATTCTCCCGAAGCGCGCGGTTGTTACTGTGCATGACGTTGCGTTTATGGCACTGCCCGAAGCGTACGGACGTCTTGGAAGCATGTATCTCCAATTTGCCACGTGGTACGCGTCGCGATTCGCGCGGATTCTGACCGTGTCGGAGTTTTCAAAAAGTGAGATTGTAAAATATTTTGGTGCAGATCCGGCACGGATTTTCGTGACGCCGCTTGGGTTGACGGGGACTGTCCCCGAAGTGGGACTGTCCCCGTCAACCATAGCCGACCCCTACTTTCTCTTCGTCGGGCGTCTTGAGAAAAAAAAGAATCTCGCAGGACTACTCCGCGCGTTTCGTTTTTTTAAAAAACGCGGCGGCGCGCATCATCTCGTACTGATCGGTAAACGCGGAAGGGGATACGAAGAAGCGATACGCGAAGGTATGGAGGACGTACATGAACTCGGCTACGTCGCGCAAGAAAATATTCCCGCACTGTACGCAGGAGCAACAGCGTTCGTGTTCCCGTCGTGGTACGAAGGATTCGGCCTCCCGATTCTCGAAGCGTTCGCAGCAGGTACGCCAGTGATCGCATCACGAACCACGTCGATCCCCGAAGTCGCAGGCGACGCAGCGTTGTACATCGATCCCGCCGCACCAGAAAAAATTGCAGAAGCGATGGAAATGATAGTAAACAATTCGTCGTTACGCGAACGTCTGATCACCTTAGGCCGCGCAAGAGCGCAGCAGTTCACCTGGCGCGCGACCGCAGAAAAAACGTGGGCGTCTCTACTCCTGTCATTCCGGAATCCCGCGCGTGCGGGATATCCGGAATCCAGAAAATAAAAAAGCTAAACAAAATTACGTTTAGTCTTTTTTTGTTTTTTACGTTTCTTGATTCCGGATAGCCGCCGCGTGGCGGCTTCCGGAATGACAAAATAAAAGAGGGGCGCACGGCGTGACAGGCCGTGGCCCCTCGAAGTGACCGGTATGGGGCCTCGGGCCCCTCGTTTTGTTCGCGCCTACGCGACTAAGGCCCGCGTTCGAGCGGTCCGTCGTATTCTTTGGCCATCGGTTCTCCGGCGGTCGGGGTTGGGTTCACCGCGCGCGGATCCGGCATCGTGTTGATGTCGGGTCCGGGCGGGGTGCTGTACGCCTTGCGAGCGTCAAAAGACAGAGTACACTATTTTATTAAATTTGTCAAGACCTTATGACAATTTTGGTAAAAAAAGAGGGGCGCACGGCGTGACAGGCCGTGGCCCCTCGACGAAAGTTTTCCGGCGGTTTTGACCTACGTGGCACCCTTCGCCACTGGTTTCGGCCGTCGCTGCGCGTGGTGTCGCAGTGTCGTCACGAGTCTCCTTTCTTGGCAGTTGCTGGTTGAGCAGCCGCTGAGAGTCCGCATCGGGTTATGCCGAGGCGTGCTCGTTAGCGGCTACCGGCGCCGGCGGGGCTGGTTCACATTCGAGAGAAAGCGTGCAGGCCGGTGGGTCTCAAGGCTAGTTCCTTTCTTCCCTTGCGGGAGGTTGGGGTTCGTGAGCGTGCGAGAGAAGATTGCGGGCGGGCCGGTGGAGGCGTTTCCTCCCCCACGGCCCAGCCCTGTGTGTTCGAGTGAAGGTAACTAGGGGGGATGGGACCACTTCTTGACGCGGCCCTTCCGTCCACCTTCATAGGACTGCTCCTTCTTCTCTTCTGCCCGTCTCGCACGGGCGTTGCGGGGGATCTAGTGAGGCTTGACGCCACGGCTGTGGCGGCGAACGACACGAGATTGCCCCGTGGTCATCTTTCGATGACGACAGAATCCACCCTACACTATTTTGTCGAACTTGTCAAGGCTTGGCCCGCTTGAAGAGCCTAAGTCCCGATCACGCGGCCGCACATCGGGCTCGTCTTGTACGCAGACGCGACGTCCGTGAGCTCGACGCACGAGCCGCAGAGCGCGTAGAGGTCGAGGCGCCAGGATGGCTCCCCGGGGTACTCGCCGCTGTGCAGGAGCTTGCCGACGACCGGTACCGGCTCCTTGCAGAGCTTGCATCCCACGTGTGCGCAGTCCTTGAATTCGCCGAGCTGGTGGGGCCGCATCGCGAGCGCCGCGGCGCGGTCGCTCACGACCTCGATCGGCCCGAACGCTTCGTACGCGGTGACCTGACCGTGCGGGTTCAGCGCGAACTGCTTGACGAAGAACCAGAACGGGAGGTAGTGATGGTCGTCGTCCGTGATTCTCCAGGAATCGCGGAGCTTCGTGACCGCCTCCTCGACTCGGTTGTACCTCGCGAGCTGGTCGGCGGTTGCGATCAGCTGCTCCTTGAGCTCGCGGACCGGCCGAGCGATTCGCTCCTGAACTCCCATGAACTGCATGAAGTCGTTGTGCATGTCTGTTCCTCCTGTGCTCGAGACACCGCGTCTCGACTATGCAGTACACACCTTTTTTGTTCCCACGTCAAGGTGAGCCCGGTTCCAGGAACCTTGGTTCCTGGAACCAAGGGGACGGAAGGTGAGGCTAGGAGAAAAAAATACCGTCCTGCGAGGGTGCAGGACGGTAGGGAATTACGGAGTTTGTTTAGTCTCAAGTTGGCCGAAGAACGACTTGTACGCGAGGACGATGGCCCAGGACAGCACGAGTACTCCTCCGGACATGAAGAGCAGACTGTCCTGGACGACTTCTCCGTAGAAGTCTATGAAGGTCAGATCCCACTCAGTGATCCCGAGACCGCAGATGATCAGGAGCACACCGATCGTCTCCGCGATCAACTTTCGTTTGCCGAAATCGTTTGCTTTCACATCCGGTTCCACGTCACCGTCTTTTTTTCCGCGTATTTTGAGGATACGCAGACCAGTGAGCAGTACGGAGAAAATGCCGACGAGAGTCACTTCGAGAATCAGCGCAATGTTCAGTGCGCGGTTGGGAATCAGACCGATCAGTCCGACGAGCGTTCCGCAGATCAGGATCTTGTCGCCGAGGGGATCGAGGAACGCGCCGAACGTCGTCTCGTCGTTGCGCGCTGCTGCGAGCGCACCATCCACGAAGTCGAGGATCATCGCGACTGCGAACGTCACGAGCGCGGCCCAGTAGTGGCCAGTGCGCAGGAGCGTGATCACCGGCACGACGAGCAGCGCGCGGAACACCGTCACACCGTTCGGGGTGATCCACTTCGGAAGCGCGAGCATCGCGCGTTGGATGTGCTTGGAACGTCTCTTGATCGTGAGTATCGACTGGTCCTCTGGCCGCTTGTCTTGCATGTCGTCCTCCTTTACTCGATTCCCGCGTCGTGGAGCACGTGCTTCAGCGACACACTCGGAACGATGAACGTACGATTGTGTCCTTCGTCGCGGATGACAACCATGCCGACCACCGTACCGTTTCTGCGGAACACCGGTGAACCTGATTCGCCAGGCTCTGCCGCACCAGCCAGTGCCTGGAAACGTGGAAGATCCCGCATTTGCATTTCTCGTATCTGCTCCGCAAACTCACGTGCGTCGAGATCATCTGGATTGATAAGTGCGGTGGGAATCGGCGACGTCAGTGCGAAGTATCGCTCGGCGCCATCCGCCTTGAGAGTATCGCCGGTCGAGAAAGAGTATCCCGCGCTGACGAGTAAGTCATTCACGAGCAAGGGGCCCGTGTCGAACTGTACCGCCACGGCGTGGCAGCCGTTCGTTTTGAGGACAGAGATATCACGCAGTCGATCGTATACGAGCACAGTACCGTCCACACGCGTGCGGTCGCAGTAGACATCCACCATTTTCGGAAGCGTGGTCGCATTTTTTGCGATCACATGTGCCGCGGTCATCACAATGCCATCATGTATGATGAATCCTGTGCCATATGCCCAGTCGGTGCGTCCCGCATTCATTGTGTGTGGAACGCGAATCGCAACTCCGCGCGCAATGCACTCTCGCATGACCTCTGGCGCGTCCTCGGGAATTTCCGTCTTCACGTTCAGGCGCGGTTTCGGTGTTTGCGTGCGAGGAGGGGTTGAAAGAAAGATCGGCAAGAAAATGATGGTCACGAGCATCGCGCTGCAGAGCACGTACAGGAAAATGGTGCGCCAAGGGCTTCTGAGGCCCTTGGGGAGTTCCACATCTTCGGGATTTTTATCCATGGTTCACCTCACGTGTTGAGAAAGAGCTTCGGCCACCGTAGCATATCGACGAGCATGTGCAAGAAGGGAACATCATGCTATTTTTGATTGGAACCGCCGCAAAAGTCTCTTCCGGCCCGAAAACGGTTATTTTTTCTTCCTGCACCCGCGCCGCGTCCTCGGCGATGCTCCACATCGCCTGTGGCGCGTCACGCGCACAGGAAGAAAAAATCTCTCGTTTTCGGTACGGAATATACTTTCGCGGAGGTTCCATTTATGAAAACCCTGCTCAAAAAGTTGCTCCCCTCGGTCGTACTTGACCGGTATCATTACGTGCTCGCGCGGCTTTCTTCGCTGTGCTATGGCTCGCCCTCAGAGAAAATGATCGTGATCGGCGTGACTGGGACGAACGGAAAATCGACAGTGTGCGCGATGATCGCGCGCATTCTTGAGGAGGCGGGGTTTCGTGTTGGGCTTACTTCTACGGTGCAGTTTCGTATCGCAGGGAAGGAATGGTTGAACGATACGAAGATGACCATGCTCGGACGGATGCGATTGCAACGCATGCTCGCGGAGATGGTGCGCAGTCGGTGCGATTACGCGGTGGTGGAGACATCGTCTGAGGGGATCAAGCAGCATCGCCACGCGGGCGTGCAGTACGATGTTGCGGTGTTCACGAATCTCACGCCGGAACATTTGGAATCGCATGGTGGTTTTGAGAATTATAAACGCGCGAAGGGAGAATTATTCGCGAAACTCGCGCGTGACCCAGTAAAAACATTTCGCGGAGTAGGTGTACCAAAAGTTTCTGTCGTGAATCTCGATTCGTCGCATGCGCAATTTTTTCTGGATTTCCAAGCAAATAAAAAATACGGATTTCTGACTGATCGAGGCGGTGAAAAAAAATTGACCGCGTGGCCGCTTGCTATCGTGAAGGCGCTAAACATACAACTCACCGCGAGCGGATCAACATTTACAGTGCGTGACACGCGTTTCATCTTGCATATGCCAGGGTTGTTTAATGTAGAGAACGCGCTCGCCGCGATCTCTGTCGGTTTGTCGCAGGGCGTGTCGCTCGAGGTGATGTCTCGCGCGCTTGTTGTGCTTCCTGGCGTTCCCGGCCGCATCGAATCCATCGACGCAGGTCAGCGTTTCACCGCGATCGTTGATTACGCACCTGAACCGGAATCGATGCGTCGCTTGTACGATGTCATTGCGTTGCTGCCGAAGCAGCGAGTGATTCATGTGCTCGGTTCGACCGGCGGTGGTCGCGACAAAGATCGGCGGCCAGTGCTCGGACGGATCGCTGCGGAGCATGCCGACGTCGTGATTATCACCAATGAAGATCCATACGATGATGATCCAATGACGATTATTAACGACGTCGCTTCCGGAGCTCGCGATGCAGGAAAAAAAGATGGTGAAACTCTTTTTAAGATTCTTGATCGAGGCGAGGCGATCGAAAAGGCGGTATCGTTCGCAAACGAGGGTGACATCGTTCTCGTCACCGGCAAAGGAGCCGAGCAAGCGATGTGTGTCGCGAACGGGAAAAAGATTCCTTGGGATGATCGAGTGAAACTTCGTGAAGCGATTTTTAAACAAGCGCGTCTATGAACGTCTGTACAATAATCGAACTCAAAGAAGGTGAAGCGGTGGTGTGCGTGGTGAAAAATCACTGGATCGTGGAAGTGCATCGCGCGCTGTTTGCGTTTTTGCTTATCGCCGCGCCGTTATTTTTTGCACGACCATTGTTCGGGATCGCGCGATGGGGCCTTCCTCTTTTCATCCTTTCCATTTGTGTCGGCGTGCTGTACGCCGCGCGCGCACTGTACGTGTGGTACTGGAATGGGTTCATCGTTACCACGCATCGTGTCATCGACGTTGACCAGCGTGGATTTTTAAACCGCACCGTGTCACAGGCGATGTATGACAAGCTGCAGGATGTGTCGTATTCCATCAAAGGAGTGTCAGGAATGGTGTTTCAGTACGGCACCGTTGACCTGCAGACTTCCGGTGGTGCGGTCGCGCTCGCGCAACCGAACGTGTGCAACCCGAAAGAAGTGCATCATTTGATCACCACAACGATGGCCGCGTATCTTGCACGCAACAATGCCACACCAAAAATCTGAAAAAGGAATCTGGCGGTTTTTAGGACTTAAACGCGTACTCGTTGCAAACGCGGTGATTTTTGCAATCGTGCTGTGGGGAATCACCGGAGAATTTTTGCGGAATCGCGACATGCAACGCGAGGTTGATCGACTTGCTGCGCAGACGAGTGCGATGGAGAAGCAGAACGCTGAAGTAGAAGATATGGGAAAACGTTTTTCTTCTGGTGCGATGCTTGAACGCGAGGCACGAACAAAGTTGAATCTGCAAAAACCAGGGGAACAAGTCGTTGTGGTGCGAACAACTGGAATGGAAGAACGCGCGGACATTGCTCGCACGAAGATCATGGATGGTGCGGAGGCACAGCTCCGTCCGATGTCGAACGTCGCACGGTGGTGGCGCTATTTTTTTCAGTAAGGTAACATTAACAATACCTTTAATATCGTTTTCCACGCCTTATGACGGAAACGCCAGTACATGAAACACACAACCATGGGGAGCATCATGGCCACGCTCCAAAAAAACAGGAACAGTCGAAGGTTATTCGCAATCTCGTTCTTGGCACGCTCGCAAGTCTTGTCGTGATTTTGGTGTTCGGGCTTGGTGTGGTGACGTTCGGTATTTATCGTTTCGGCTGGACCGGTCCCGTGAGTTCCGCGGTCATTCATGAACTTCCGTACCCGATTGCGCTCGTCAATAATACCCCGATCCGTTACGCGCACTATCTTGACGACATCAGCGCAGTGCGACGTTTTTTTGCAAAACAAAAAGAGGAGGCGAACGGTCAGCCGGTGAGCGAACCATCAGACGATGAGTTGCATACAGGCGTGTTTGATCGTCTGGTTCAGACGGAACTTTTGCGACAAGAAGCGGCGCGGTTTAATGTGACCGTTTCTGCGAGTGAGGTTGATGATGAGTATAAGAAGGTTGCAACGGGTCAGGATGGCGATCCGGCTGCGCAGATTAAAGATTTGTATGGATGGTCTGTTGCGGAGTTCAAAGAGAAAGTGATGGTGCCCTATCTTTTGCAGGCGAAGCTCGGTGATGTGCTCGCAAACGATGCAACACTCAACGCCGAAGCGCAGAAAAAAGCAGAGGACGTTCTTGCAAAATTGAAAGGCGATGCAAAGTTTGAGGAACTGGCGAAGGAATACAGTGCGGATCCTGGCTCAGCGGAACAAGGAGGCGATCTCGGTTGGTTCGGTAAAGGAACGATGGTGACAGAATTTGAAGACGCAGCGTTTGCGTTGAAGCCGGGGGAGATCAGTGGACTTGTAAAAACGAAATTCGGCTATCACATCATTCGCGTCGACGAAGTGAAGAAAGTAAAAGGTGCGGTGAACGAAGTAAAAGCACGACACATCCTCATTGCCTCACCGACGATTGAAACATACATGCAGAAAAAAACCGACGAGGCGAAGGTGGTGAAGTTTGTGAAGTTATAGGGACATTCCGGTCCCCCATATTGTCATTCCGGAAGCCGTAGAGCTTGCCCCGGACTTGATCCGGGGACGGCTATCCGGAATCCAGAAAAAATAAAAGCCAAACGGATTACGTTTGGTTTTTTATTGACGTTTTAGGTTCTAATTAAGTTTAGGATGACAAGGTTAAGCTCAACCAGTTTGACATAAAGCTCAATTTGTGCTACAGTAATTCGTTCTTTGAATAAGGTAAGACGGTCATGGCCAAAAGGCGCGTAATAGTACGCATTTCCTGGCCATGACTGTCGTCGTGGTTCCTGCTCGGATGAGAGCACAAGGAAAACGCGCAATCAAGCGCGAGGAGATACTCATGAAAAACGGATTCGCGTGCGGCGGAGTACACGGTCGGTCAGCTCAATGCCGTCGTCAAAGTTCAAGCCCACGTCCGGAATCATGACACCGATCACGATCCTGAAGGGCATGCTCTTCAGCGACAGGGATCAAACGACGGACGCTGTCCGTGCCGAGGCAGCACGCCGTAACCTCACGGCGCCAAATGTCGAGGTTGCGTGCCTCGTTCGTGAGAAGTTCACGGACGCGGAGATCGAGGCGATGGGCTTTGTCTACCTTTTCATCATGCATGAGCCGGTCGAGGATCGCTGCCCGCGGCACCTGTGCTCTGGCCGCGACGCCAGTGGTCGATGGCTCTGTGCTTTCGCCAAGGGCAATGGTGCGTGGCGTCCCGAGGCCGGCCTTGTGTTCGCTGTCGCGTAACGTCGCTCGCGAGCGACGTTACGCGTAAGTGCTTAGGACTTTTGTTTTTTGGCTTACGTTTTGTCCTTTGACCTTAGTCCTTCGATCGGGCCCCGCACTCTGTGCGGGGCCCTTTCTTTTTTTATGTCTGGCGACCACAGTAAAAAATAAATGATCACCGAACTAAAGTTCAGTGATCATTTATTTTCATTTCATTCTGGAGCCACCTCGGGGGATCGAACCCCGGACCTCTGCTTTACGAAAGCATTGCTCTACCAGCTGAGCTAAGGTGGCATTGTTTATGTGACGCACTCTATCAGTCGTTTCCGTAGAAAGGCAATACCGGAAGAAGTTTTTAGATATCGTTCGAAGGCGAGAGCTTTATATTTGTTGACGAAGGCGCTATAGAAAACCAATTTCCAAGGTCCTCTTGCGCCGGCGTATTTTGTTTTTTTCTCTTGGTGATTTTTGATTCTCGTTTTTAAGTCAGTTGAATAACCCTTATAAATTATTCTCGGATTATTTATGTTTTGCAGGATATAGACGTAGTGCATCTCTGTTGATAGGCCCTTCTTCGCCCACTCCTCAACCAAATTACGAGGGACTGGTGGAAGGCTTCGAAGGGCATCCTTCGCTACTTTTTTAGTGGCGCGTGTGGTATTTGCGCGGTGGCTGCGCCATCCGAAGCCCCGAGGCTTGCCGAGGGGCGAAGGATGGAGCGGGTAGCGGGGATCGAACCCGCTTCTCAACCTTGGGAAGGTCGCATAATAGCCATTATACTATACCCGCCCGTTCGCACTTTCAAGGGCGTCGACGTGGTGCGCGGATTATTATATACTGAGAGAGTTCAATTGCAAGAGGAAATTCCTTTTCATGATTCGTTTCAAGAACGTTTCGAAAACGTATCCACCTGACACCGTCGGGCTGCAGAATGTGAGCGTGCACATCCGCCCCGGCGAATTTGTGTCGATCGTCGGACAGAGCGGCACGGGCAAGACGACATTTGCAAAGCTACTGATCGCCGAGGAACGTCCGTCGCGCGGACAGATTGTGATCGGTGGGTGGGACATCTCTGCGATCAAGTCGACCGAAGTACCGCTACTCCGCCGTCAGATCGGCGTGGTGTTTCAGGATTTCAAATTGCTGCCAAGAAAAACGGTGTATGAAAACGTTGCGTTCGCGCTTGAGGTGTGTGGCGCATCGCAGAAGCGGATTAAGAGCATTGTGCCGCAGGCGCTGAAGATCGTTGGGCTTGCGACGAAAGCAGATCGGTACCCGAAACACATCTCCGGTGGCGAACAGCAACGCACGGTGATTGCGCGCGCACTCGTGCATCGCCCGAAAATCATCGTCGCCGATGAGCCGACCGGCAACCTCGATTCGTTGAACGCACGAGAGATCATCGACTTGCTGAAAAAAATCAACGAGTTCGGCACAACCGTGGTACTCGTGACGCACAACCGCGAGGCGGTGAATGAACTTGCACGTCGTGTGATCACTATCGATCAGGGGAAGATCGTTTCTGATAAGGAAGAGGGGAAATACCTTTTGTAATATGTTGGTGGCCCTTTCTCGCATTCTGAAATTCGGTGTTCAAAATTTTTTGCGTAACATTTGGTTGTCGCTTGCGACGGTGAGTGTGCTTGTGGTGACCCTCATTTCAGTGAATACACTGATTATATTGAATACACTTGGTAAGGTTGCACTTACTGAAGTGAAAAATCGTGTAGATGTCAGTGTGCATTTCAAACCTGAGGTGGAGGACAGTCGTGTGCAGACGGTGAAGATCGCGCTGCTTGGTATGCCAGAGGTGAAAGATGTCGAATATATCTCGGTCGATGAAGCGATGAAACGATTCACTGAGCAGTTCAAAGGCGACGAGTCGGTCACCGCTGCGCTCGGTGAGGTAGGCAAGAATCCGTTCGGTGCGTCGCTAATCGTGAAAGCTCATACTATTAATGACTATCCGAAGATTATTACTGTACTTGGCGAGCCCTCGTTTGCGAATCTTATAGAAGAAAAGAATTTTGAAGATCGTCAGATGATGATCGGTCGCGTTGAGTCGGTGGCGCGTAAACTGCAATTATTCGGCCTCGGCGCAAGCGCGTTGTTTCTTTTTTTGACGCTCCTTATCGTACTTAATACTATCCGTGTTTCGATTTATACAAGGCGTGAAGAGATCGGTATCATGCGACTTGTCGGCGCGTCTGACGGATTTATTCGCGCACCCTTTTATGTGGAAGCACTGCTCTGGAGCGTTGCGTCACTTGCAGTGTGTCTCGTGATCGTATGGCCGGCGGTGCAATTTGGGCAACCATACCTCCAGCGATTTTTTGGAACGACCACCGTTGACCTCCTCGGTTTTTTTCAGGCGAATTTTTTTAGCATTTTTGGCACGCAATTCGTCGCGGTATGTATAATCAGTGTGATCACCACGAAGATGGCGACCGCAAAATACCTCAAAGTATGACGACGCGCGCCTTTTTTGCTCGACAAAAAATGAGAGCAAGGTTGCGGAAAAGTTCATCGCCGCTATTTTTTGTTTGTGTGGGGATAGTAGGGTCGCTCTTGGTTGTCGCGGCGCTTCTCCAGCAGACAGTGCCCCCACGATATTCATTTACCGACCCGCTCCCGCGTCCCGTGTTTACCGATTTTCTTCCCGCGGGTTCCGGCGTCTCTGATGTAGTGTTGGAGCTTCCTGATGTGCCGCAACATTCATATGTGTTTGGATATGCGCAGGGTGGTGAGGAGCTGTTTGGCATGCTCACCTGGAATAAAGATCGGAACGCGTACGTGTTCGTTTCGTCGCCGAAACTTCCCGAAGGAGGAACTGTGACACGTCTCGCGGTGCAGCCGCTCGGTAATGGTGGAACGTTTGTTATTCTCGCAGAAGGCGCAACAGGAACGTTGGTACTCCGCAGGCAGGATAATGGTTTGCAATTCGTCCCAATGATCGATGCGCAAGGAAAGACGGGGCCGGCATTTTTTCTGCGCAGCATCTCTGCGGAGCACGCTGATATGCTGACGTTTGAAGACGTGAACGCAGATGGTGGACTCGAGGTGGTCGCGGCGAGCAAAACCTTCGGTCCAAAAAATATTCGTCTTTCTGAAAACGACAGTGTCTACCGTTTCGAGGATGGCCAACTCGTGTACGACAAAGATCTGAGTTGGACGCTTACTACAAGCAGAGGACTTTTTCCTGCGCCATAGTCGCCCTTCGACTCGCCTTGCTCGCTCAGGGCACGTAAAAACGCCAGACTAGCTGGCGTTTTTACGTGGCTCGGGGACCTGGATTCGAACCAGGATACGCAGCTTCAAAGGCTGCTGTCCTACCATTAGACGATCCCCGAACGTGTGGGAAATGTACGTCGTCTCATGATTTTTTTCAATGGGGGAGTGCTATACTGTGGGGATGGATCTTAAGGAAGAACTGTCGAAAATTATTATCGGTGAGGTGAGTGATGATGCCACTGCGCTCGATCGCAAAGCTCGTGATGCGAGTATTTTTGAGGTTCGCCCTACGGTTATCGTTGCTCCGCGTGATGTAGAGGACGTGCAGAATCTTGTGAGATACGTCGCGGCGCACAAGGGTGATGGTCTTTCGATCACTCCACGCGCAGCAGGGACGGACATGACCGGTGGGGCGATTGGGGAATCGATTGTGATGGAAATGACGCCGCATTTCAATCAGATTAAAGAAGTGGGGGAAGGGGATGCTGTGACCGAGCCCGGCGTGTTCTATCGAGATTTTGAAAAAGCTACGCTCGCAAAAAATCTTTTGCTCCCTCCTTACCCCGCATCACGGGAGATCTGTACGGTTGGTGGTATGGTGGCGAACAATTCTGGCGGAGAGAAGTCGCTACGGTACGGTAAGACAGAACATTTTGTCGCGGGACTCAAAGTGGTGTTGCGTGATGGAAAAGAATACACATTCGCACCGCTTTCGCGTCTCCAACTCGATTTGAAAATGGCACAAAACGATTTTGAAGGCGAAATATATCGCAGTGTCTACAATGTAGTTGAAAAAAATTACGATCTTGTGAAACGCGCAAAACCGGACGTCACCAAAAATTCCGCCGGATACAATCTGTGGAGCGTCTGGGATCGTGAAACGTTCGATCTCTCAAAACTTTTTGTCGGTTCGCAGGGAACGCTCGGTGTGATTACGGAAATTCGTTTTCGTCTTGTGAAACCAGAGACGCATTCGAAATTGCTCGTAATGTTTTTGCGTGACTTCGGAAAGCTTGCGGAGATTGCAAACGCTGTGATCGCTTTCAAGCCAGAAAGTTTCGAATCTTACGACGACAATACATTGAAGATTGTGTTGCGCTACTTCGGTGATCTCGCAAAACAGATGGGTGGTAAAAATATTTTCCAGCTCGCGTGGGCGTTTCTTCCCGAGGCGTTCATGGTTTTTACTGGCGGAATGCCGAAGCTTGTACTCCTCGCTGAGGTTACCGGTGCATCCGAAGAAGAGGTCGATGCGAAACTTGCGCAAGCGCAAAAAGCAATCGCACCTTTTCAGATTCGTTCGCGCGTGACGAAAACCGAAGACGAAGCGCGAAAATATTGGGTGATGCGTCGCGAAAGTTTCAACCTCCTTCGTAAGCGCGTTAAAAAATTGTGTACCGTGCCGTTTATCGATGATTTTTGTGTGCGTCCCGCAGACCTTCCAAAGTTTCTTCCCGAGTTGTATGCGATTCTCAATCAGTATGATTTACTGTTCACGGTTGCTGGCCACGTCGGCGACGGCAATTTTCACATCATCCCGCTCATGGATCTCGCTGATCCAAAAACCAAACCGATCATCGAGGAGCTCGCACAAAAAGTGTACACGCTTGTCTTCAAGTATGGTGGATCGATGACCGGCGAACACAACGACGGATTGATTCGCGGGCCGTACCTCAAGCAAATGTTCGGCGCCGAAGTGTTCGCACTTTTTAAGGAAATTAAACGGATTTTTGATCCCGATGGGATTTTTAATCCAGGAAAAAAAGTCGACGCGTCTTCGGTATACGCAATGGCGCATATAAAGAAAGATTAGACCTGTTGTAAGGAAACGCGGGTGCATCCGTCACAGTATCCGTACATTATTCATTTTTACGCTTCACTATGAACAAAAGACTCGTTCAAGCCGCCGCAACCTCGCTTATTTTTGCCTCACTCGCCTTGCCAGCGTTCGCGCAGGACAAGGAGGATAAGGGAAAGAGGGGCAACGACGATGGGCGCTCCAACGCTAGCTGGCATGGCAAAGGTTGGGCATGGGGGAAGTCGAAGGATGCGGGGACACTTTGTCTCGCAGACGCTCGTGCGGATCATAACGATGCGTATGACGCCGCGCGTGAGGCGCACGATGAAGCGCTTAAGGCACCACGACGCGCACATCAAGATGCGATCGACGCCGCAGCGAAGACTGCACGTCTTGCGAGGGTGGATGCGCGTAAGGTTCGCTCTGCTGCGTTGAAAGCTGCGCAGGCGACGTATGATGCGAGCGCAAAGGATGCTGCTGCACAAGCTGCGCTCAAGACCGCGAAGGAGACAGCGAGCACCATGTATCGCACAACGTTGCGCACGGTAGAGTCGACGTTCCAGACCACGAAGGCGACCGCTGACGCTACATGGAGGACTGCGAAGGTCGCTGCTGATACGACATGGATGACGGCCAAGACCGCGGCCGACTCTGCATGGACCGCAGCGCGGATCGCGTGCGGCGCATAAAACTCAGAAAAAAGATCGCCCATAGCGGCGATCTTTTTTACTGCACTTCGATAATTTCGTACGCGACATCTTTACCGCTCGCAGCACGCACGGTTACCGTATCACCCGCGCGATGTCCCTTGAGCGCCGCGCCGAGAGGGGAGAGATGCGACACACGACCCGATGACGGATCAGTTTCTGCGGAGCCGGTGATCTCGTATGTTTTTGATTTGCCATTTACGTGGACGAGCACTGTTGCACCGACACACACACGACCGTCTCGCGACCCGCGCTGTACTACCACCGCAGTTTTAAGTCGTTCTTTGATCTCATGGATCCGGCGAAGAATCCCATTCAACCGACCTTTCGCTTCGGAATACGCGGCGTTTTCTGAAAGGTCGCCCATTTCGCGCGCGCGAACGAGATCTTCGCGCGCGCGCGGCTGCGATACTTCTTCGAGGCGCCGTAAATCATTTTGTAATTTTTTTACAGCTTCAGGAGAAAGAAAATTATCGGCGCTTCCGTCATATTTGCGACGCATCTCAGATTTTCTTTTCGGGACCTGCATATGCAAAGATCATCGTAGCGTGACAAGGTCCATTCTTCAATGGTTTTGCTTTCGCTTTAGCCTTAAAAAGAGCATTTTTAAGCCGCGGGCATTGACAAATTTTTGCATTTATGCTACCGTAGAGTTCTGCAACGAGCCCCCCACGCGGAGACCGACAAGTTTCCTGCACAAGAGGCGTCGATTTGCGGGAAGCTAATCTCCCTAACGCATATACTATGCAGGGACAAATCAAGAGGCTCACCGACAAGGGGTTCGGTTTTATCACCCCAGATGACGGCAGCAAGGATGTGTTTTTTCACTCGTCCGCGCTCGTCGATGTGTCGTATCCCGAACTCAAGGTCGGTGATATGGTCACCTTCGACACCGAGGATTCCGACAAGGGTCCCCGCGCCGCCAACGTCCGCCGCGCGTAAGCGTAGCTGACAGAAATCGCCTCGCAGCAATGCAGGGCGATTTTGTTATCCACAGTTTCTTCAAAAAGTGACTGCCTCGTTTTGATCAAAATGAGGCAGTCACTTTTTGAAGAAACTGTGGATAGGTTGCCAAGGAAGGAAAAAACGCGTAACGTATCGGAGTTATGGCCAACGACCAAGTCGTCCTCCGTTTTCAGGACGTGAAATTTGATTACGGTGAAACAAAGCCTATTTTGGATGAGGCGAGTTTTTCCGTGCGTGCAGGGACGCGCATCGCGCTCATGGGACAGAATGGCGCGGGGAAGACGTCGCTTTTCACGTTGATTCTCGGTGAGCAAAAACCGAAGTCGGGGAATGTTTTTATGACGCCGCCAGATGCGAGCGTGGGTATTGCGAAACAGGTGATCCCTACTGATCAGCTCGATACGACCGTCCGTGATTGGTTTGCGGGAACGTTTGCGACCGTGCCGTACAACCTCGACAGACGGATCGCCGATGTTCTTGACGCGGTGAATTTGCAGACCGACATTCAGAAAACGTTGCGACAACATTCCGGTGGTCAGCAGGCGCGACTCCTGCTTGCATACTCATTGATTCAAGATCCGGACATTTTTCTGCTCGATGAACCGACGAACAATCTCGATCAGGCGGGGATCGAACACCTCACCGGATTTTTGATGATGTACGAAAAAACCGTGATCGTGATTTCGCACGATGCGGATTTTTTAAACGCATTCACCGACGGCGTGTTGTATCTCGATGCGCATACACATAAAGTCGAACAGTATGTTGGCAATTATTTGAATGTGGTGGAGGAAATCGCGCAGCGACTTGAACGCGAGCGTGCGCAGAACGCGCGTGCAGAGGCGGAGATTCGTAAGAAGCGCGAGCAAGCAGAGGTGTTCGCGCACAAGGGCGGCAAACTTCGTTCCGTGGCAAAGCGGATGCGCGAGGCCGCGGAAGAAGCGGAGGAAAGTATGGTTGAAGAACGCCGCGAAGACAAAACAATTCGCGAGTTTGATATTCCTTCGCAGGAGTTTGATCCCTTTTTCGATGGAAAAATTTTAACGATTAAAAAGGTGGGAATCGTGAAAGCGGGGGAGCCGGTTGTGAAAGAGACAGACATTGAACTTCGCAAGAACACCCACATGTTGCTCGCGGGACCGAACGGTATCGGTAAGAGCACCTTTTTGGAAAAAATATATTCGCGTCTCGCGGACGGCGTGACGATCGGGAAAGATGTACGCGTCGGGTACTATCGCCAAGATTTCGGCATGCTCGACTTCGAGCAAAAAGCGTTCGACTGTTTGTACGATGCGATGATTGAAAAAGATGAACAGAAACTGCGCTCGATCGCCGCAGGATTTTTACTCGACGGAAAAGCGCTCGCAAATCAGATCAAATATTTATCCGAAGGGCAGAAAGGTTTGCTTGCCTTCACACGTCTCGTACTTATGCGTCCCGGACTCTTGATTCTCGACGAACCGACCAACCATATCAATTTCCGTCATCTCCCCATTATCGCTGAGGCTCTCGACAGATATCAGGGCGCGATGATCATGGTATCCCACATTCCTGATTTCGTCGCAAAGATTCGCATCGACACGACGGTGGATTTAGGGACACTGTAGCGAGTCCGTAAGCTGTCTTTGCGGAATGCTATGGCGGGGTTATAGTAAAGAGGTAAAAAATACATTTTTATAGTATGCAAAAAATGTCCAAACACGATGTCGCACTCCTTACCCTTCGTCTTGTCGCCGGTGTCATTTTCGTTATGCATGGTTACGGAAAATTGTTTGGCAACGCACCGGGGATGGAGATGTTTACAAAAATGGTTGCAGGGTTGCATTTCCCGATGCCAGTAGTGTTTGCGTACCTCGCTGCATGTTCAGAATTTTTTGGTGGCCTCGCGTTGCTGCTCGGCCTTGCTCCACGCGTCGCTTCATTTTTTCTCGCGGTCGTGATGCTTGTCGCATTTTTTGGTGCGAAGGGAGGCGCGCTTCCGAAGGGTGACGTTGATCTTGCGTTGCTTGCGATCGTTCTCGCGCTCGGCCTTCTTGGTCATGGTAAGTACGCGCTTTCAACTAAGTTGCAGCGCAACAAAACGGCGCCGGCGAGTTGACAATGGGGTCTTGGGTCAGGTCTTGGGATGTGCACACTTGTCCACATGTGTATAAACGTGCACATCCCAAGACCTGACCCCAAGGAGGTATACGATGATAGATCGACCCACCCTTCTCGTTGCCGCACTCGTTCTCGACAACACCGAGTGCATTCTGCTCACGCGGCATGCGCCGTATCGAAAGTGGCATTTGCCGGACGGTGATGTGCGTTTCGGAGAATCGCTCACAGACGCACTCGTACGTTCCTTCGAAGAGGACTTCGGCATCACACCGCTCCTTCTCGACACGAATCCGTGGTACGTGAACGAAACGATTCGTGAGGGGCGCGTGCACTACGTCACACACTACCTCCGTGCGATCGTGCAAAAAGCAACGCCGCTCAAGCCGCGCGAAGGACTCGAGACGATGCGTCTGGATCTCCTTGCGGGATATTCGGTCGGCGGACTTCTCCCTGCGACCGTCGATGCGATCGATGTCGCTTCGTGGCAGAATCTTTTGTAGCAAGGTGGTCCGGCATCGGATCACCTTTTTGCTTCACCGAGTATTCCAACGTATGATTTATCTCGTATGACCTGGAAGCACTACGTGAGCATTTTTGTATCTGTTATTGTTTTTCTTATTTTTTTCTTTTCCTCTTCCATCAATCCTCAAAAAGTTATTTCGACGCTTCCAAAAATTGCGGAGCCGCGATCTGTTCATGTGCCGATTCTCGTGTATCACAATGTACGACCGTCATCTTCGACGCGAAAATTGTCACCGACAGATCAGCAGTATGAAGTTACACCAGAACAGTTCGATGCCGAGCTCGCTTTTCTTGCGCATGAGGGTTATGCGGCGGTGAGTTTCGACGATGTTGTCGCGGCGATTAACGGTGGTGCTGATTTGCCGAAGAAAGCGGTGGTGATCACGCTAGACGATGGTCGAGAGAGTCAGTATGTGTATGCGCTGCCGCTACTTAAGAAATACGGCTACAAAGCAACGTTCTTTATTTTTACCAACGCGATCGGTCGCGAAGGATATTTTACGTGGGACCAACTGAAAGAAATGCGCGACGAAGGCATGGCGATCGAGGCACATACAAAGACGCATCTTTTTTTGACGCGCATCACTAGTGATGCGGAATTGCGCGAGCAGATTGTGGACAGCAAAAAAATTATTGAGGAAAAACTCGGTATCACGGTAAAGCATTTCGCGTTTCCTTTCGGATTGTATGACGATCGCGTTATAAAAGAAGTAAAAGATGCGGGATTCATCTCTGCGCGTGGCCTTCGTCACGTCACTTATGCGGGACCAGAAGATCTTTTTTCACTTGGCGGATTTATTGTGACGGGTGATATCAGATATTTTCGCGGCGCAATTTTGGATTCCAAGCGCTGAGAATATGGAACGTCTGATTTCCTACAGGGCACATCCCGCATACCTTCTTCGTGAAGCGCAAGAGTCCGTGCGTTCATCGGTGGTTGGTACAGAAGCGTGCGCAGGATTGCGGTGGTTTCATGGACCACTCTGTTTTGAAAGGTATACAAGCGATGAAGAGCCGAAGATCGTTGCAGATGGGCAGGCGAGACTTGTTGTGTGGCAAACGATCCAACGCGCCGATCGACAAAAAGGTTGGTGGCGTGGGTTCCCAAAGATGAGCGTTGGACTCACAGGGTATGCGGAACTTCACAGTGAGTATGAACGAGAGTGGTCATCGCACGCGCGGCGACATCTTGCGAAATGGCGGCGCGCGCCAGAGTGGCATGTGCGTGAGATCACTGCAGAAGAATATCTCGCAGCATACGCACGTTCCACGCAAGATCTCATCCTTCGCGCGATGTTCAGCGCGATTCTCAAAACCAAACTTCGTTCGCACGAAGAACGTGTGCGTATCGTCGGTGCATCGCGTGATGGTGGTCCGATCGAAGCGGGATTTGTGTGCGTTGATGTACCAGAGACAATGGAGTCGTTGCATCTGATGTCGTTCATGTGTTCTTCGGCACGAACGACATCTGTCGCGATCGGCCTCATGGATCACTGGTTTCATTCGTCGCTTGCGTTAGGTTTTCGTTACCTCGATTTTGGATTATTTTGGCAGAAAGGAGATCCGCGTGATTGGAAAGGATTTTCGCGATTCAAAGCGCAGTTGGGGGTGCGGTATCAGCAGTATCCAACTCCGCTTATGCGGCTCGTTTGGCATTGAAAAATGTGGTAGAGTACCTTGTATAATACGTAACTTATAGATGTATGCACGGATGGAGATATATGATAGCTGCTGCAGCACTCGTGCTGGTTGGTGCGGGTTGCAGCGCAGGCGTTAACGAAAAGATGTCGGTGAGCTCGTCCGAACAAGGCTCGGAACAAGCGCAGGGGCCGAAGAGTGACATCGATGTCGGTGTCGAGGCACTCGTGAATGCTGCAAACAACGAAAATGCATCCGAGGCTGATCGCGAAAAAAATGCCGGCGAAGTCGACGCCGACAGGTCGATTATCAATGCTTACGGAGAAGGTTCCTATGAGCTTCAATAAAAAGTACAACAAAATCGTTGTCGGCACTCTCATTGCACAATTATTGTTGCCAACGATCGTATCTGCAGCAGAGAGTGGGAGAGCAGATGCGATGCAGAAGCCGGCGCCGAAATGTGAGCGTTTCGCGGAGCAAGGAAGAGCGTTTGATCAGCGGTTTGTGAATATGCGTACCGATCTCTTCAAGGCGCGTGAGTCACGGGATGCGCGCATGACAGAGCGGAAGAAAGATCTTGCAGAGAAACTTGCTGAGATTCGTACATCGCAAGAAGAAAAACGTGATGAATTGCTAAAAAAGCTCGGTGCGTCTGCAACTACTGACGTACAGAAGCAGGCGCTCGCGACTTTTAAAGCCGCGGTTAGTGCAGCATTAAAAACACGTCACGATGCGATTGATGCTGCAAATTCCGCTTTCGATCTCGGTGTGAAAGACGCTATCCTAAAACGGAAAGTAGCGCTTGATGCCGCAGTGAAAACGTTTGCTGATGCGATAACCGCAGCAATGACGAAAGCGAAAGCTGACTGCGCGGCGGGTGTGGATGCTGCGACAGTGCGTGCAACATTTAAAGAGAGCGCGAAAGCAGCGAAGGAAAAATTGAAAGCGGATCGTGCGGCAGCGGAGAAGGTTGGGCCATCGATCCAACCGCTCATCGATGCACGTCGCAAAGCGTTTGAAAAAGCGCATGAGGATTTCAAGACCGCTTTGGAAAAAGCAAAGGAGGCACTGCGAGCAGTCTTTGTCCTTCCGCACGTTCTTGAAAAGAAATCCACAAAAGGAGAAGAAAAAACAGATCGCACCGACGGCATCGACGCAAACGTTCCGCAATGATGGACAATTCGGTGTTTTCGTGGCAACGTAGAACCAGTCCCAATCGGGACTGGTTCTTTCGGAGGAGTGATCATGTCGAAAAATTGGAAAAAGAATTTTCACCCGCGACTTGCGGATGCACTCGATCGTGTCGGCACAACGCAGGCGATCAAGATCGACGATCTCGAAGTGGGCGACGTACTCGAACTTGTGACGCAGAACCATCGGTATCGCCTCGAGATTCTTGACGCAAAGGAACGCCGCGTGCGCGTCACAAGCGACGGCGTAAACGTCACCGAACCGACCGAGATGTACCTCGCAGGTTCGTTGCTCTCACCGTTCGGTTCGATGATCATGGTGGGTCGCGTGGTGATTGGTCATCGTGTCAAGTTTTCGTGGCCAGGTCGCGGCCAACTCCTTCTTTCCGTATTGCGGAGCATCGCCGTGAATGGTGTGCCAATTTTTTCGAGCGACGACAAGGGGTCGAAGCCTTCCAACTGACTCGCACCGTCGCGCCCCGCACTGTCCAGTGCGGGGTCTTTTCAATTAAGGCGGAAAATGCTATACTTACCACGTTATGAAAAGTTTCGAAGTACTGCCGCATGCGATGGGCGCCTCAGTTCGAGTGCTCGCCTCAACTCGTGCTGGCCTTGCGACCGCCGCGCTCCAGGGCGTTTTCAAAGTGGCGGACGGACATGTTGATACAGAATCTGATGAAAAAATTGAGCGACCGTTCTCGGTCGACGCAACCGATTTTCCGGGATTGCTGAAAGGTATGCTCGACCAGGCGCTTGCTGCCGCCGTTCAGAACGGCGAAGCGTACGATGATGTGCGGTTTTCACTCATCACCGAAAAACAAATGGACGGCGCGTTCATTGGCAAACGCAGCAAAGGATTCGCGACGACAATTACCTCGGTGAAGGGTGGAATGATGATTTCAAAAAACGAAGCAGACGAGTGGGAAACGACGGTTGTCGTTGGTAAATAGATTTTTTTATGTTGAAACCAGGAGACAAAGCCCCTGCATTTTCATTGCCCGATCAGAACAACACAACGCACGCACTTTCCGACTACGCAGGAAAGTGGGTGCTGCTCTATTTTTATCCGAAGGACGATACACCGGGCTGCACAACCGAAGCGTGCGGCATTCGTGACAATTACGATGCGTACAAAAAAGCAAAGATCGTCGTGCTCGGCGCGAGTGTTGATCCGGTGAAACGTCACGCGAAATTTGTTGAAAAATATTCTTTGCCATTCACGCTGCTTGCCGATGAAGAAAAAACTCTCGTGAAAGCGTATGATGTGTGGGGAAAGAAAAAATTTATGGGCCGCGAGTACATGGGGATCAAGCGATGGTCGTTTCTGATCGGTCCCGACGGGCGCATCGTAAAAATCTACGAGGATGTAAAACCAGCAGAGCACGCAAAAGAAGTGCTCGAAGATGTACAAGCGCTTAAGAAATAAAAAGTCCCCGCACATCGGTGCGGGGCTGTGCCCTGTGCCGTCTGGTACAGGGTTTTCGTTGTCTCGTAAAACCCCGGGCCTTGGCCCGGTGGTTCCTTGCCATCCCGCGGCGACGCGGGACGAACCGTGTTCGTTTGGTAGAGATACCCCGGGCCTTGGCCCGGGGAGTGTCATTTCAGAGCTTCCCTTGCCAGGGAACGATCGGTTCCTGCGTCACGAGTTGTAGTCGCGACTTACCGTTGAACTTCCGCACACCTTCGTAGATGGTGACTGATGCGTTTTCGACCACGTGGCCGTGGTAGCGACGCACCGCTTCGTCGATGGAGAAGCGATCGATCAGACGTTGCAGCAAGATCAGCCAGTGACCGTGCACCACCATCACTACGGTATCATCCTCGCAGTCACGAGTGAGCGTGCCGAGAAAGCTATGAATACGCAGTTCGATGTCCGGCCAGTTTTCGCCACCACGCGGTCGGTAGTGGTACAGGCCCTCGCGTTTCTTGCGCTCGAGCTCTTCCGGATATTTCCGCACCATCTCTTCGTGCGTCATCGTGTGGTACTCGCCACGTTGCGCTTCGGCGAGTCGCGGATCCTCGTACACTTTCGCATCCGGAAACATGATCTTCATCGTTTCTTTTGCGCGCGTGTAGTAGGAGACGTAGTGTGTATTGAACGGTTCGCAGTTTGCGCGCAACCATTCACCGGTGATTTGCGCTTGCGCACGTCCTCGCTCGGTGAGCGCGTAATCGTGCGAGGCGACGTGCCACGTCGCACGTTCATCGACCTGCATCGTGTTGCCAACCGATTCAGCGTGTCGAACTGCGACCAGTCTTCGCGGCCATCCCATGATGGACCCTTTCTGCCCCGTAAAGAGCTGTTGGTATTTGGTATGGTGATGATACACTTTGAAAGAATTTTTGCAATATGACTTTTAAAGAACGCGTCCTCGAGGCAGTCCGTAAAATTCAGAAAGGGGAGACGAAGACATATAAAGAAGTAGCGGCAGCGGCAGGCAATGCCCGTGCAGCACGGGCAGTTGGTGCAATTATGAGGACGAATCACGATCGATCCATCCCGTGCCACAGGGTTGTTCGTGGTGACGGTAGGCTCGGCGGTTATAATGGGTTACTCGGCTTAGAGAAGCACGAGCTTTTATCACTTGAACGTTGTGGATAACGCCGTATTGACGGGAGATTTACAGTCGAAACAAATTGTCACATACTACATATATTCATTTATCTAGATTCACGTATGTTGAACCACGAAGATCACAAGAGCGGTGTTACTCTTTCTCCGAAGGCAAGCTTCCTGCTCGGACTTGTCGGTGGCGTACTCGTTCTCTGCACGCTCGGCTTTTTTATTCTTTTGTGGCTCACGTTGCGCGGAGGACTGGGGAGTGTGAAGGCGGACACCTATGTACCGTCAGCTGGAGGAGCGCCGTCTGCGGCAGCACCAGAACCAGCGATCGGCAAACCGAAGGCAGTGTCTTCTGCGGATCATGTGCAGGGCACAAAAAATGCGCAGGTAACGTTGTATGAATACTCCGATTTTCAGTGCCCATTCTGCAGTCGTTTTCATCCGACGATGAAGCAACTCATGGACGCTCCTGAATACAAGGGCAAATTGCAATGGGTGTATCGTCACTATCCACTCTCTTTTCATCCACAAGCCACGCCATCAGCGAATGCGGCAGAGTGTGCATCGGAGCAAGGCAAATTTTGGGAGTACGCGGATAGTTTGTTTGCCGGTCAGGAGAAGCTGAGCGATGCTTTCTACGGAGAGCTCGCCGACCAGCACAAGTTGAATCGTTCAAAGTTTGACTCGTGTTACGCGGCGAAGAAGTACAATGCACGGATCACCGCTGATCAGGCCGACGGTACCGCCGCAGGTGTGACTGGTACACCGGGCACCGTCATCGTCGCAAAAGATGGCAGTGTCTCTCTCGTTCCTGGCGCAGTTGGATACGATCAATTGAAGACGATGGTGGATGCCGCGCTTGCAAAGAAATAGCGTCCGAAATTGACATGGCTGCCTCAGCGTGGTAGATTCAAGCATCGGAATAAGGTCCCTTGGGGTCCATCCTCAGGGGACTTTTCTTATCATCAATATGGAAATCCGCAACGTCGCC
>SXGR01581693.1_pt1 | contig 47051 bp, 46 predicted proteins | sample 3174711 | NCBI WGS metagenome assembly SXGR01 (sample SAMN11356860, study PRJNA531348) | freshwater metagenome | isolation source: freshwater sample F1-60 | place: China: Fuxian Lake, Yuxi | collected 2017-12-25
ACCCCCCGGAGGCGGTGGTCCCCCGGTTGGCGGTGGTCCCATACCCCCCGGAGGCGGTGGTCCCCCGGTTGGCGGTGGTCCCATACCCCCCGGAGGCGGTGGTCCCATGCCACCCGGAGGTGGTGGACCCATGCCACCCGGAGGTGGTGTGGGTGGGTTACCGGTAGGTGACGGGACCTGACCGCCAGCGAAGGCGATACCGGATGGTCCGATTAGATTGGATCCTGCAGCTAGAACGAGAATCGCCGATCCAACTGCGAGACCCCCTTTAATTGATTTCAAGCAAACCTCCTTTGTTCCCGATCAGATGTTTCCGATCAGAGCGATGAACCTTTCGCCGTTGCAGAAATACTGCTATTTCGGATAGGAGTCAATCCGAGTTCCTTGCGGCGCAATTACGCAATTAGTAAAGGACGTTGACAGCCGTAGGGTCTCGCCGTCGGGGACTAAGCCGTTCGCACTTGTTCGGTCCGCAGGGCGTCAAGCGATAGGAACGCAAGGCTCACCGACAGTTGATGGGTTGCGTCCTAACGATAGGCAAAATTCGTACGGCCGAAGGGATGGGAGATCTGCCGACTCATGAACCGCCACGAATGACGACATCGCCGATCGATACAACCCAGGGACGATCAGACGAAAGTCGGCATGACTGACCTGCCTGCATCGATTGGGTCAGTTTTATTGTTAGTTTACGCCGCTTTCTTTGACAGGGTTATTTCCATCGCCATCAGGCGTTGAGTTTAGGGAGCCGGCGGTTGATAGCCTGGGGCGCTATGAGGCCGAGTCCGGTTGTCAGTGACATCTCCACTGCTCAAGCAGTACCTGCGCCCCACGTAGCGTATAAAGCAGTTCGCCGTTCAAGAGTTCATCCCTGAGCTTCCCATTGAAGCTCTCGCAGTAGCCGATCTCCCATGGGCTTCCCGGCTCGATGTACAGCGTCTTTGTCCCGAGTCTCTTAAGCCAGGTCCTTAAGACTCCTTACGACCCTCTCTGGCCCATTGTCGGAGCGTAGGTGTTCAGGGATGCCGCGCTGGATCATTACGTCCGCCAAGAACTCGACTACGTCATGTGCACGGATCCGTCGCGCTGCGTAGATCGCCAATGACTCCTGCGTGTACTTATCGATCAGAGTGAGGATCTTGATCGCTCTGCCATCCTCCGTCCGCGCCATCACAAAGTCCCAGCTCCAAAGGTGATTACGGTGCTTCGGGCGCAGGCGGATATACGACCCATCGCCGCGCCAAAGCCGGGCGCGCTTCGGCTGCTTCTGCGGCACCTTCAGCCCCTCTTGCCGCCAGATCCACTCGACGCGGGTATGACCGACTTGCCATCCCTGCAAGCACAGCAGCCCCGTTACACGCCGCTAACCGTAGCGTCCATACTACGCAGCCAGTGCAATGATCGACTGCCGGAGCGTCGTCTCATCCGCGCGCGGCGCAGGTACGTATCGCACCACCGATCGCGCAACGCCCAGCGCCCTGCAGACGCGTCGCTCTGAGTACACATAACTTCGAGCGCACCAAAGCAACGGCCTCGCGACAGCGCGCCGGGCTCAGCATTTTCCCTCGGCGACTTCCTTCAGGATGATCTTGTCGATCGTGAGCTCGGCAACAGTCTTATTCAGCCTCGTAGCAAATGAAGATGCAGGGTCTTTCGACCGCAAAGGTTCTTTTTCTTTTGGGCTCCGTGGTGGTCTTCACCACACTCGGCGCCGCCGCAGGTGCTGCGATAGCGGGCCATATCGATCACAACATGCAGGTTTTCATCGAGGGCATCTGTGCTGGTGCGATACTGGTCATGATCTGTGCGGCGATGATTCCGAAAGCGGCCCATCTCGCGGATGCCAACCTTGTGGGTAACTCGACGCTGACGGGATTTCTTTCCCCGATCCTGTTTAAATTCATGGAATGAATCGGGTCAGAATGCGCAGCACCTAACCATAAGCACGCAGGAACGATAGCAAAGTCGATGCAGTAAGTTCGGCGTGATCGAGATTGGGGGAGTGGCCCGTCGACAGTGTCTCGATAGTCACCGGGGCAGACGGTAAATGGCTGGCGAGTTTACGTGCCCAGTCGGGATCCAGCAGAGGATCTTGTGTGCCCGCGACGAGCATCACCGGTGTCTTGATTTGGGTCAGCGTCGAGGGGTAGAGATCGGTGCTTGCGCTTGCACGCGCCGTTACGGGATTCCGTAGTCCCATGGCGGTGATCGCCTCGAAGTGCCCCGGAATTAAAGTATTTTGATATCGGCGCTCTGCCAAGTGATCGAATCTCGCGTAGCGGCTCGTCACCTGATCCAACAACGATTTCATCTTTCCGAGATCAGGCCGCGGGTAGTCGTTCAAGACCGCGATTCCGGCAGGCGCTCGCCACGGCCCACCCGTGCCTGAAATGGCGACGACCGATGCCAGTGACAAACGATCGCGCTCCAGGGTTCGCAACGCGAGCGAACCGCCAAATGAAGTGCCGACGACATGACAGGGCCGCGCGGGTGAGAGGGCCTCAAGTAATGCCTCGACTTGATCCAGTCGGGGCAAGTACGGAGAGCGATCGAGGAACACTACCTTGTCCGATCGACCGTATCCCAGCAGATCGGGTGCCATTACAAAGTATTTATCCGCTAGGATCGGTGCTACCTGATCCCACGCAGTCAGCGCATCTGCGCCATACATGCCATCGTGAAGCAGCAGCAGTGGCGGACGGTCGTTTTGACCCCACAGGTGTACTTCAGTTTTGAGTCCATGGAGTTTCAGCGTGATTGTGAGCGCCATTCAGAGGACTCCGCCTATCGTCAGGTGTAGATCAATTGGGGTGAAAATCAGTCGGGTCCGCACTCGTCCCTGTCCATCCGTCGGTGATGGGTATCTGCGGGCTAGCTCAGTCTTTCTCTCGCCTATTATGGTGTGCAACGGTCTCTCCGGTTTTGGTCCGTAAGGTGGTGGTGTCGCGGTGACGGACATTCCGAAAAAAACGCCTGATTGTTTTCCGATTCAGCCGGAGGGCTTGATCGGATTATCCGACGGGGCGATCTGGGAGTCGGTTCTGGCTGCCGAGATTCACCCGCTACTCTGTACGCTCGCCTTGCTCACGAATGATGACGCGCTGCTCGATCCGCGTTTTTCACCTCTCGTGGAGTTACCCGCTGACGGCCCGCCGCCTCACTGGGGGCTGGGCGATACCGTTGTCGAAGAGGCACGCCTTCTCGCGTTCGAACATTTGAGACGTATCTGCGATCAGCCGAACGATCTTGGAGGCGACCCCTCATTGTCGACGCTGGACAAGACGCTCGAATTTGCCATTGGTCGTGATCACGGCGTCTCCACCGGTCTGATTCGCCGTGAGCTCGATCTGCCGCACGATCCCGAAGCGCCGGATTGGGGTGCGGAGCGCATCGCCCCGGGAAGAACGTTTCGAGTTGCGATCATCGGTGCGGGGATGTCTGGCATTCTCGTCGCACATCGCCTGCAGCAAGCGGGTATCGACTACACGGTATTCGAAAAAACCAGTAACGTCGGCGGTACTTGGAGCCAGAACACCTACCCTGGATGTCGGCTCGACACGCCGAATTTCGCGTACAGCTATGCGTTTGCACAAAACCCTAACTGGCCGAGCGAATTTTCGGAACAGCGTGACATTCTGAGTTTTTTCCAGCAGCTCACTCAAAAGTTCTCGATCATCGATCTAGTGCGCCTCGAGACCGAGGTGATTGCTGCTCATTATCAAGCTGAAACGGGTCAGTGGCAGCTGCTTATCCAGCCCTCAGGGCAAGCGATCGAGGAACTCTGCTTCGATGTCGTGATCAGCGCGGTGGGTCAGTTGGGGCGACCGAAGATTCCAGAAATCCCCGGCGCAGAGCAATTTGCAGGCGCGACGTGGCATACCGCGCGCTGGAATCACGCCGTGAGTTTGAAGGGTAGGCGTGTTGGCGTGATCGGCACAGGTGCAAGCGCATATCAGGTCGTGCCTGCAATTCTGTCCGAGGCGAACTCCGTAGTGGTATTCCAACGGAACCCGCCATGGATGCTACCGACACCGCGCTATCACGAGGTCATTACGGATGCGCATCGGCGCTTGCTGGACGCGTTGCCGCACTACGCCCGATGGTTACGTTTTTTTCAGGTTTGGGCGACGATCCGCGGTCGTTGGGACTCGGTTCGAGTCGACGAAACGTATCGACACCCCGTCTCCGTTTCCGCTAAAAATGAGGCGTTGCGTCAAGCATTGCTGCAACAAGTACGGCGACATTACGCGGACCGCCCCGATTTGCTGCGATCTCAGGTGCCGGACTATCCCCCGGGTGCCAAACGCATGTTGCGTGACAACGGCGTGTGGCCCGCAGCACTCAAAGATCCGAAGGTATCCGTCGAAACTCGTCCGATCTCGGGTATTTCGCGCGAGGGCGTCATGGTCACCGTCGAGAGCGGTGACATCGGCAATCAGTATTCGCTGGACGTTCTCATCTATGCCACCGGTTTCCGGGCGTCGGAGTTTTTGATGCCGATCGAGATCACAGGCTTGCACGGCAGAAAACTGCATGAATGGTGGAGCGGGGAGTCGAGAGCGTATCTCGGCATGTGCATGCCAGGTTTTCCCAATTTCTTTTGCATGTATGGGCCTAACACGAACCTCGTCGTACACGGCAGCCTGATTTTATTTGCAGAATCGTCGGCCAATTTCATCATGCAGTGCCTCAAGATGCTGCTCGAGAAAAAGCAGCAGTCCATGGTGGTGACGGAGCAGATGTTTCAGGCTTTCAACGAAATGATCGATCGCGAAAACGCGCAGATGGCCTGGGGTGCATCGACGGTCAGTAGCTGGTACAAGAACGACAGCGGTCGGGTGACGCAGAATTGGCCGCTGTCGATCGACAAGTTCTACACTATGACTGAGAAGCCTCTACCCGAACACTTCACATTCACCGCTCGGTCCGTCACTCTTTCAACGACGCCTCGAGTCCCGGGGTGAACGCCGCACCGACCGGTACCCGAGCAGAAGAGGATTTAACGGTTGATCCGATTGGCTCTGCACGACCACCCAAACAGCTTGCGAGGAAGTTTTCCGAAATGGCGTTGAAGGCGATGTTATTCTCGGGGCGCGCGAATCCGTGGCCCTCATCGGGGAAAAGAACGTAGGTCACTGGTATACCTTTTCTTTGCATTGCACTGACGATTTGATCGGATTCCGCCTGATTGACTCGAGGATCGTTGGCGCCCTGCCCGATCAACAAAGGACGGATGATGTTGCCGGCCTTGTAGACTGGCGAGCGCTCCTTGAGGAGCGCAATACCGGCGGAGGTTTCTGGGTTTCCCATGCGGCGATGGAGTTGTTGAATAAGCGCCGTCCAGTAAGGGGGGATGGTTTTCGACAGCGTTTCGAGATTCGAAGGTCCGACGATATCGACCCCACAAGCGAACGTAGTCGGCGTAAAAGTGAGGCCGACGAGAATCCTGTCTTTGACGAGTGGTGATACGTTGACGATCTGAACGCGCGTTTTCTCGAACGGTGTGAGTGTCTTTTCGACACCCGTTACGACATCGATGCCGTACAGCAAAAAGTTTTCGTCACCCCCCGTGTCTTGCATGTACATCACCATGCTGCTGTCGGGCGCCCAGTACGACAGACGAACAGGTCTATCTTTCGAGGAGGTGAGCGGTCCTGCGTCTGCAAGGTTGGCACCTGGAGCAACCCAGAGATTCATGACATCCTCGCGAGGCGCAAGCCACGACAACCATCGACCGTTCGGTGACAGCGAAGCGCCTGAACGGGTGGGATTGCCGAAGATTTTGCTGCGCTCGATGAGAGGCGCAGGCGTCGTCGAACTTGGAGACGCACCGACTGCGCACAAGGAAGTTATTGCGAAAACGCCGACTAGCAAAGACTGAAAAGATTTCATGCGGATTCCTCCAAAACCTTCACTAACAATGTGAGGTGTCTAACATCAGCGCGCCCGACGTCTATACTCCCGCAAACAGAAGCGCCCTGTTCGATGAGCTGAGCGAGCACTCGTTCGATCAATTTGCGGATGGCTATTATTTCGGCGGCGGCCACGCCAAGGACGGATCGATGACGTGAAACGTCTTGTTGATGCACGTCGGGTTGTCGATGCATACCAACGTCAGGCGTGCGAGGTCGGCTCGAGTCATTGGCGTCAGCACGCCGTCATCCTCGGTCAGTGCCGCGTTTCCGGTGGCGGGATGGGTCGATGGATAGAGACGCGCATTACGGATGATGACGTACGGTACGCCACTGGTACGTAGCAATTCCTCACTGATGCCTTGATCTTTGAGCCGATCGAATATTCCGGGAACTCGCTCCCAGCCGAGATTTCTGAATTTTTCGACGTTGCTACCTGCGCCGACTGCCCCGTGGTGAATGAATAGCCGGGTTCCGGTCTTGCGGGCATTGCGAGTCAATGGCGCCATGATCTTTTCGTAAAAATGGATATCACCATCCTCGACTCGTACCGCATTGATCACCACGTCGAACGTCGCTGCAGCGAAAACCCGATCCACATCGTCTAGGTTCAGCAGGTCTCCTGTCACCCACTCGATAGGCGACTGCGTCGGCGAAGTGGGCTCGAAGCCTGAGCGATCCGAGCCAGCACGCGAAAATATTGTTATTTTCGCCGGCGTTTTGCTCAGCTCGCCGACGATCGCGCGGCCGAGTTGGCCGGTGCCGCCCAGCACCAGGACCGTTCTCGGCGTGTTGGAAGGGGAGATCGTCGAGCCGACTCCGGTGGCCGTTACGCCCGGACCGTGGAAAGAATAAAATATCACCGCCAGCGCCGCAACGAGTCGTCGTTTGGAATTATCCGCCACAGGGTTCTCCGGGATTCAAAAGGTATGCACGGATGTCGATTAACGATTATCGTCGTCTGGGTGAGGGTTTCGTGTCACTAAAAATTTTTCACTGGCGAGTCGGTTGGTCATCGTTACTCATGGCGATCGTGCCTATCGGCGCCGCTGGCGCGCAAGCGCCGCTACCCAACGACCCCATGGAACCCGTCGCCGATGCGCGTGATGCGATCGCGGGGCCGCTATCAGGCGCGATGCTCATTACCCGCGACGTAGCGTTACTGAGAAAGACCTATGTCGATGGGCTCGGCCTCGTGATGCGGGGTCCGCTGCCCCAATCTGCTGAGACGGTGACCGCACAACGACGGTTGTGGGGAATGCCTCCGGAGATGTCGTGGGAGGTATACGTACTGGAGCGAGTGGGCGTCGTCGACGCGATCAAGATCGTCGCGGTGATACCCGATCGCGAAACTCCGGTGATACGCCGCAGTTTCGACCGCGAGGAGACCGGCCCTTATGCGCTCGGCTTTCCGACTCGCGACGTGGAGATGATCGATCAAAGAATGATTGACCGGGGATTCAAGCGCACACTTCCAACCGTTAACCGTTACTCGCTGCAGCTTCGCGACGGTACGCCGTATCCCATCACCGAGGCCAGCTACGAGGTTGCAGACAACACCCGCCTCGTCGTACTCTCGCGCGGTAACGGTTTGCCTCAAAATGGAACGCTGGATCCCGTCACTGGGATGGGTGGTCCCGCGTATTCCAGTTTGATCGTCGAAAACTCGGCGGCTATGGAGTCGTTCTTCACGCAGGTTCTCGATTTCGAAAGACGTACGAGTCGCGAGTGGAGCAACTTTTCGCCGCGCTTCAGATACGTCACCTTGCATGCGCGTGGCGCCCGCACGGGGAATCTCGGTTTCGTTGAATATGCAAGCGAAGACCGCCGCGCGGGTACGGGTGTGCCACCGCGGCCCCCAAACCGTGGGCTGGTGGGCTGGACGTTTCCGGTCCGTTCGCTGTCCGCGATTTTACGTCGTGCGGAGACTCACGGAGCGACCGTGCTGGCTGGCCCGATGGTCGTGGACGATCCGCGGTTCGGTCGGGTGACGGCCGCGAGCCTGCTTGCCCCGAACGGATTCCTGATCGAAGTTTCCGAGATGTCTAGCCGGTGATCCTGGACATCGCCACCAAAGAATTTCGGCAGACCTCGCGCAACGATCGTTTTCGATTAGCGGCCGCGCTTTTCATCATACTGACGGCGATAGCCTTTTTTACCGCCTCGCAGCGTTACCAATCGCTTTCCGCGGAGCGGACGCGTGCACAACAGGAAGTGGCTTCGCAGTGGATGGAGCAGGGTGAAAAAAACCCGCACTCCGCGGCCCACTACGGTCAATACGCGTTTCGTCCGGCGTTGCCCCTCGCGTTTTTCGATTCCGGCGTTCAGGCTTTCGAGGGAGTGTCGATCTGGCTCGAAGCGCACAAGCGAAACTACGCTGTCGGACGACCTGCAGACGACATGTCACCGCTCGCGCGTTTCGGCGAAATCTCGCTGGCGTACATGCTACAAGTCTTCTTGCCGCTGATTTTATTGCTGATCGCCTATCCGTCGTTTGCATCGGAACGCGAGTCGGGAACGCTGCGTCAGTTGATGGCGAGCGGGGTCACGGGCGGTCAGTTGTTCATCGGGAAATTCGTCGGTCTTTCGGCGTCGGCGCTGCTGCTGATGTTGCCCATCATCGGATTCTCGGTGCTGGCACTCGCCTGGTCTTCGGGGACAACATGGCTGGCACATGCCGTTTTGCTGTGCGCGCTCTATCTCTGGTATGTCGGGCTGATGCTGGGATTTGCCTTGCTTGTTTCGGCGGTCGCGGCGACGGCTCGTACGGCGCTGATGATTTTGCTCGTGATGTGGGCACTCGGGAATTTCCTGGTACCGAGAATCGCCGCCGACATGGGTCGACTTGCGTCGCCGACGCCGTCCGCCAATGAATTGTTGCAAGCCATCGAAAATGATCTGGCGGCAGGAATCGATGGCGAGACGCCCGCGGCAAAGATTGAAAGGAGACGACGACAACTCCATGCCCTGTACAAGGTGTCCTCGGATGCGGAATTGTCGATCAACATTCAAGGCGTGATATTCGGTATACAAGACGAAATTTCGGATGTAGTTTACGACCGGCACTTCTCTGCGCTCGAAGCGGCGATTGATCGACAGATAGATATCTTTGAGGCTGCAAGCATCCTCTCGCCACGCATGGCAGTGATGCTGGTATCACAGGAACTTTCGGGAACCAGTATCGGACATCAGCGTCAGTTCTCAGATGGTGCCGAAGTGTTTCGACGAGAACTCATGAAAACGCTGAACCGCGACATCACGCTCAACTCGCGTTCGGGTGACAACACTTATCGCTCGAGTATGGATCTCTGGCGTGAGGCGGGCGAATACCGCTTCGTACCGGAGCAACTTGGGACAAGTATCGCGCGCTGCGGTGCGCCTCTTACGGTGCTTATCCTGTGGAGTCTCTTGATCTGCGGGCTCGGTTGGGCCGCGGCGCGTCGCCTAGGAACCCTCGGATGAGGCAGTCGGTAGACATTCTCGTCAGTGAATTCGCGCTGCTGCGGCGCGAGCAGATCCTCCCATGGGTACTCGTCGGTCTGCTGCTCGCGACGGTATTCGCGGGAGTAAGCGGCCGCATGATTATCGACGAACAACGTATGGTCGCTGTCGGAGCGAGCGAAGAGGCGCGCGTGCTTGTCGACTCGCTGAGACTGCAGGTCACAGCTGGTGCTGAGACCGCGCGTTCGCCCGGCGCCGTCGCCTACAGTGTCTTGTCGCAACCTGTGACCAAAGCGGCAACGCCGCTCGAGGGACTGGCGATCGGTCAGAGTGACCTTCTGCCCGACACGTACAGACTCTCCGCGCGCGGAGCGCATACTTTTCTAGGACGAACCGATCCCGACAACTCCTTGCGTCTCGTTTCAGGCAATTTCGATGTCGCATTTCTCGTGGTCTGGGTGCTGCCCTTGCTGGCGATAGGGTTTCTTTTTGATGTCGTCGCCGGCGAACGTGAGCGAGGCATTCTGTCGCTGGCGATGGTAGCCGGCGCGAGTGCCGGTCGTTTCGTGTGGCATAAATGGTGGGCGAGATTCGTGCTTCTGGCAGCGGTCACGACCGTTGCCATCGTACTCGCAGGATTGATACAGCAACCCGCTTGGACGGCCACGGCAGCTTATATTTTGGCGGGATGGATACTCACGAGCCTCGTTTATCTAGTTTTCTGGTGTGCCCTTGCGCTCGTCGTCAGCGCCGGCGCGGACAGTTCCGAAGCGGCTGCAACACGTCTTGCTGGCGCATGGCTCACTTTCGTGGTTCTGATTCCGGCTGTCACCAACCTCATCGCCGGTAGCGTGATGCCGCCACCCTCCCGAGTCGAATTGACGGCAACTTTGCGCGAGGCCACGGAACAAGCCGACAAAGCCATCGCCGCCGAGCGTGATCGGTGGTTCTTCGATCACCCCGATCTGCAGGAGGACATGGATCGCCGCGCCTACTATGTGAGCGTCGCCCGCTCCGAGGCGGGTATCGAAAAGATCATGGCGCCTTTACTCCAGGAGTTTGCGCAGAATGCCCGCGACCAGCAGCGCGTCATCGAGATACTGAAGTACCTGTCGCCAGGGACTCTGACTTTCAGATCGCTGACTGCACTCTCCGGAAGTGATGGTCGTCAGCACGCCAGCTTTCGCGATGCCGTTGTCGTTTATCACCGCGCATGGCAAGATTTTTTCGTGAAGCGGATCGAGAGCGATACACTGCTGACGGCAGAAGACTATGAACGACTGCCGACCTTCATGGCCCCGCAGATCGACGCGCGCGAGCTCTTGGTATCCTCGTCGATCCCGTTGTTGTCGATGCTTGCCTTAAGTTGTTTTCTTTGTCTCGTTGGATCGCGACAGCTCCGCAGCGTCGACGTGATCATCGGTGCACGCTCTCTGGGAGGGAGCAAATAGTGTTGGAAGCCATCGGGCTGACCAAGAACTACAGTGAGGTTCGTGCCTTGCGCAGTCTCGATCTGCGTGTGAATTCGGGTGAAATTTATTGCCTGCTGGGGGCCAATGGCGCCGGAAAGACGACCACGCTCAATATATTTCTCGGTTTCGTGAGGGCTACTTCTGGCACCGCTAGGATCGATGACATCGATGTGGTGCAGAACCCGACCGCGACCCGCAAGCGAATCGCGTATATCCCCGAGACGGTGACGCTTTACGGTGCCCTGTCTGGGCTCGAGAACCTCGACTATTTTTCCAAACTCTCGGGAATCAGGCATTCGGCACAAGCGCTACGTGCGTTTCTCGAACAGGCGGGGTTGGCCGTCGACGCGCACGACCGTCCTCTGCAAGGCTATTCGAAGGGTATGCGGCAGAAGGTCGGGATCGCTATTGCCATCGCTCGTGACGCCAAAGTCTAGCTTCTCGATGAGCCGACCTACGGTCTCGATCCAAAGGCAAGTAACGAATTTTCGCAATTGATACTGGCCATGGCTGAGCGTGGCTCGGCAATCTTGATGGCGACGCATGATTTATTTCGTGCCCGCGAAACGGGTACTCGAATAGGTATCATGCGCGATGGGTCCTTGCGCAAGGAATTCGCTGCAGGCGAAATCGGCCACCGTGATCTCGAACATGAATATCTGAAAACAATGCAGGAGGGATGACATGAAAAGATATATATCGTTGATTTTTGGAGCTGCGCTGATTTCCGGAGTTCCGGTTGCTCAAGCGCACAACACCATGACCGCCTATTACGCGCCAGCCGGATTCATGCAAAACCTAGAGTTGCGCGTGACCCATGGCTGCAAGGGAAGCCCGGTTAAGGAAGTTCGTCTGAAGGTTCCGGACGGGATGATGCGAGTCTCTGTGGAGCACAATCGCGACTGGGTCATCGAAATGAAAATGCGCAAACTTCCGAAACCCGTGCCAGGCGAGGGTGGGAACATGCTCACCGAGACGGTCGACGAGATCATCTGGAAGAATCCGCGCAGCAACCTGCCAGGATCAGGACGGTTCGAGGGCTTCCATTTTCGCGGCATGATTCCCGAAACCGCGGGAAAAATAATTTTCTTCCGGTCGGTCAACGTTTGTGAGAGTGGCGAAGAGCGCTACGTCGATTTGCCCAGCGAGCTGCTGGAAGCAAAAACTCCCGGATTACCCGAGAAACTTCTTAAATTCATGATGGCGACGGCTACTCCGTCTGCATTCATGATCATCGAGAAGCCGACGCGTCCGCAGTATCCGTTCGCCACACCGGGTCCGAAGAAATAGTAAAGCCTGCGGGGAACTCTCATGTACGGTCGAATGACACGTTATCTGCTTGGTCTTTTGCTCGTCTGCACGCTTGCGACGAGTTCCCCGCAGGGTTTTACCCATGCCGTCCTGCTCGACTCGTCGCCGAAACCCGGCGATATGTTGATGCAGTCGCCATCGGAGGTCGTAGCGAACTTCAACGAGGGGGTTGGCCCCATCTTTTTCAAAGTACTCGACGTCAAGGGGCAGCCAGTCGGTGATCCCGGAGAGATCCGGCTCGATGGAACCAAAATTATTCTGCCGTTGCGCGCTAAGATTCCGAACGGCACGTACGTTCTGACCTATCGGGTCATTTCTGCAGACACACATCCGGTAGGCGCGACCTTTGGCTTTTCGATAGGTGAGCCGATGGAGGGCGTGGATACGACTGTGGATGCAGGAAGCCGCTCCATTTGGTCGATTGCAGTCGCCGTCAATCGCTGGGTGCTTTATGCCGGAATGTTGTGGGTGGCAGGTACAGCCTTGTTCCTGCTGCTGCTCGGGATAGAGGGTTCTTTGCGAGAGGACGCACGGCAAAAAGCGCGATGGGCAAGCGTGTTGACGGCGCTGTCGTACGTTCTGGCCGTAGGCTTCGGCGGCGCGGATATGCAGTTGGGTGGTGCTGATGCCCTATGGAAGGCATCGACCTGGCGATCGGGCATCGGCAGTACGCTCGCCTCCAGTGCGGTGTTCGGACTGATTTCCATGGCGCTGCTCTATGTAGGCTTTGCAGCAGGCGAGCGGCGTCGGCATGGAGTTGTCATCGCTGGGGTGACGCTGGCGATAGGATCCTTTCTGGTGACCGGGCATGCTGCGACTGCACCCCCCGCGTGGCTGATGGCACCTGTAGTCGGAGCGCATCTCCTGGCGACTGCCTTCTGGATCGGCGCATTTCGACCGTTGCTGTTGAGCACTAGACAGCTCTCCGCTGTCGATTCGGGTGCGCTGATGCAGCGATTTTCGAACTTTGCGGTGCCTGCCGTCATCGTCGTTCTGATCAGCGGAACCGCCATCTCGCTCAAACAACTGGGTTCACCTGCCAAGTTGTTCGACAACGATTACGGAACGGTCTTGCTCACCAAGATCACCCTCGTGCTCGTGATCATCGGCATTGCGGCTTATAACAAGATCAATTTGACGCCGAAACTCATCGCGAACGATGTCGCCGGCGTTTCGACGATCAAACGAACCATCACGCTCGAGATCATGCTGTACGTGATCGTCCTTGCTGCCGCCTCCGCATTGACCGTGACCACTCCGCCGCGTGCCTTAGTCGCGACCGGTGAAGCAGGCGCCGCTGAGGCGAAGATGGCGATGATGTCTGGCGGTCTCGTGAAAAGAACGCTTGAAAACGACGCAGGCTATACCGCCGAGATTGAACTCTCGCCAGCTAAAGTCGGCGAGAACATGTTGATGGTGACGTTGAGGGATCCTGCCGGGGTCATCGTGCAAGGTGCTACCGCACTCGAGGTGACCGTCGCTTTGGAGTCGGCCGGGATTAGTGAGGTCAGACTGAAAGCCGAAGCCGTTGGTAACGGGATGTGGCACGTTATGATCGGCGAAACTTTGATCCCTGGTGATTGGGCGTTGACGATCGACGGTTATTTGACTGACTACGACAAGACCGGTTTCGCGACGACCGTTACCTTGAAATAGCGCACGCCTCCGCGGTCCGAACTCTCTGTTGTCAGCGTCCCGCGGTAATGAACGCACGAACCTCTGCAGAGAGTCTCGTTAGTGAAGGCTCATGCGTGTACATCATGTGGCCGCCCTCGAAATAACTCATAGTCACACGACTGCCGTCGATACCGTTGTCTGCCATGGTGATTTCGGTAGCATGAAACGGCGTCGCAAGATCGTAGTACCCATTGGCGACGTAGACGCGGAAGTCAGAGTTTTCTCGCATTGCGGTACCGAGGTGAGGGGCGACGTTCGCGTATGTCGCCCAACTGCCGTGACCCTCGGTCCATTTCCACTTTGAACTGGGAGCGCCATCCAAAACCTTGTAGCGCCGATCAAAGTCCACTTTCAGCGTCCGCGTGAGGTAATCGTTGATCGAGGCAACGTAGGCCCCGTCGATTCCATAGGCTGAAGGATCGTTGTCGAAAGTTTCGCCGGCGGCGTCATAGTCACGTCCCGTGTAGCGCGCATCGAGTCGACCAATCGCCTTGCCCTCGTCGCGCAGCAGTTGCTTCATGAAGCGAAACGCATCGATACGCAAATCCGTCTGCTCGATGTAGGTTTCGCTGAGGCCTGTGAACCGCGCGAGTTTTTTGATCACGGCGGTGCGTTCCGCGCCTCTGAGCGCACTACCTTTGAGTAGGGCAACGAGGTATTCGCTGCCTGCGAAGGCGCGCGCTTCGGCGACGAAAGCATCAAGACTCTTGGGTCGCGGATTGACCTTAGCGTGGTACCAGGCCGCAGCAGCGTAAGTCGGCAAGTAGCCGACGAAAGGGATATTGTTTCCCTTGCTGAAGTCCGCCGTGTGGAAATCGAGTATCGACGAAATTAGGATCACCCCGTTGACGCTCACGCCGTTGAATCCACCTTGTAGCGCGGCAACCAAGCGCGCCGCTCGCGTGGTGCCGTAACTCTCGCCCGCGATGTACTTGGGAGAATTCCAGCGGCCGTTGCGTGTGACCCAGATGCGGATGAACTCGGCAATGGATTCCGCATCTTCCCGTAGACCCCAGAACTCCTCTTCCTTGCTGTCGCCGAGGGTTTTCGAATAACCGGTGCCGATCGGATCGATAAAAACGAGATCCGTCACGTCCAGAATACTGAGAGCGTTTTCCTCCACGCGGTAAGGGGCGGCGCCCGCGTGACTGCCGTCGCTCGGAACCACGATACGCTTGGGGCCGAAGACGCCCATGTGCAACCACAGCGATGAGGACCCCGGTCCACCGTTGAAGACGAAAGTCACCGGCCGTACGCGCGGATCGCCGACGTCTTTTTTGACATAAGACACGGTGAACATCGCCGCCGTATCCTCGTCTTTGTCGTTCTTGAGCACCGTCTCGCTCGCCGTGGCCCGGTAGCTGATTCGCTCACCGCCGAAAGTACCGACATAGTCGCTCTGAAAAGTTTTAGGCTCGTATTTTTTCGAGGGATCCTCTTTTTTACCCACCCCGTTTTTGTCGGTATTGACAGTTTCGGTCGCCGAAAACGACACGGGAGTCGACAACGAAAGTACGGCGGCAAGCATGACAATGGGGAATTTCGGCATGTTTACAAAAGTCCTTTACCGAGGTTGGAAACGCCAGGCAGGGGTCTGACTATAGTCGTTATCTGCGGTACGATCGGGATGGAGCGCATATGAACCCGTACCTCTACATCGTGCCCGTGTTCTGGTTGATGATTGCAACGGAGTACTGTCTGGCGCGTGCTCGTGGAAAAGATCTCTACCGGTTTCAAGATACGGTGACCTCGCTTAACGCCGGTCTGGTCAGCCAGTTCATCAACATCATGGGCGGTGCATTCAGCGTCTACATGTACTCCGTGCTCGTCGGGCAATTCGGTTTCTTCAATTGGGATATCGGCAGCATCTGGGTTTGGGTCCTTGCGCTCGTGCTGTACGATTTTTGCTATTACTGGGTGCATCGCGCGGGACATGAAGTCAATTTGTTTTGGGCTTCGCACGTCGTCCACCACAGTAGCGAAGACTTCAACCTCGCCACGGCCTTGCGCCAGTCGGCAACCGGTTTCTATTTCAAGTGGGCGTTCTATTTTCCTCTGGCTATGCTCGGTATCCCTACGAAAGTTTTCGTCGTGGTTGCACTCATCGATCTTCTTTACCAATACTGGGTGCACACGCAACTCGTCGGACGTATGGGAGTGCTCGAGCGTTTTCTGGTGACGCCATCAAATCACCGCGTGCATCACGGACAAAACGACTACTGCATTGACAAAAATTACGGCGGCATCCTGAGTATCTGGGATCAAATGTTCGGCACTTACGCCGATGAGCGCGTAGACGAGAAAGTCGTGTACGGCGTACGTAAGCCTTTGCATAGTTGGGATCCCGTCTGGGCGAACATCCAGCATTACTTCGTGATAGGTAGACTGGTTCACTCTGCCAATTCCTGGCGAGACAAGTTCCTGCATGTTTTCGGCCCGCCACGCGGGCCGTTTCACCTCGAGGCTGTCGGCGAAAAGCCTTTTGACGCCGCGGCGTTCATGCCTTTTGCGACGCCGTACACGTCGCGCATGAAACTCATCGGCGCCGTATCGACCGTTCTCGGTACCGGGATGCTGATGTTGCTGTACGTCATCGATGCTCAGCTGGGACTTCTGCAAAATCTGGCGTATTCGGCAGCGATGCTGGCGTTTTTCAGTTTCATCGGTCGCCTGTGGTTAAGGCCGGAAATGATGGGGTCCTCCCGTTAGCAGTCTTGCCGTGACTGACGCCGTACTGGGTGCCGTAACCCTTTACGTGACGCTGCACTCTGTGCGTGGTTTTTTATTTCGTTGTGCGGCTGCCTTGTTTTCAGTCGCAGCAATGCTTGGCGTGTTACGTTTCTCCGGGCTCTATGCCGACGAAAATCCGCACATGCTCGTGTCGATGATCGCGGGGGTGGCGGCATTTCCGGCCTTGGCGGTCTCCGTGATAGTTCCGGATTCGCCGATCGCCCGAAAATGGCGAGTTTCATCGGTGTTTCTGATGTTGCTTGCGACCGTCGGTCTGTCGATCGTGATGTACAGCGGCTCGCGACTTTATCTCAATGCCTGTGCACTGCTGGCGATAGTAGGTATCGCGTACGTGTCACTGCGAGCTCGTCGCTGGGTTGGTGTCGCATCGGCAGTGACCATGTTGGTGGGGTTGTTTTGCTTTGCCCTCAAGCTGTCACCGATCACCCCACTGCAGCCTGCAGACGTTTTGCATCTGGCGCTCGCTGTCGGCTGGCTAGGGCTCAATCGGTCGCGTAGCGCTGCGCTTTAGCTGTTCCGGCGCGTGGATCACCGCGACGATCAGTCCCGAAATCCTGCGCTGGGTGCTCGGCCTCTCTTTCATCGGCATGGCGGTCTGGACCCTCGTCTCCGACAAGATTGAAGACGAGGAAACCCAGATCGCCCAATGGCTGGGAGTTTTCGGTGCAACGCTGGTGACCTTCTTTTTCGCCGAAATGGGCGACAAGACGCAAATCATGACGGTCGCCATGGCCGCACAGTACGCAACGCCCGTGTTGGTGGTCATCGGAACGACGCTCGGCATGTTGATCGCAGATGTGCCGGCCGTGTTCGTCGGTGACAAGCTCGCCTCACGTATTCCGATGAAGCTCGTGCATGCGGTGGCCGCGGTGATCTTTGCGCTGCTTGGCATCGCCACGTTGCTGGGTGCAGGTTCGAATTTCGGATTTTTAGCGCGTCATTTCCGACACGCCGTCGAGCCGACGGCGGTCATGGCCACGGTTGAATCATGCGGCGCCCGGAACTCCAATATCCCGCATGACGACGACCGATCTCGAGATGCTGCTGCAGCGCCATACGCCTGCTGATGATGACGAGAGGCATAGTCTCGACGCCATGCGCAAAGCTTTGCCGACTTTGCGGGAGCCCTTTTCGCGTCATCAAAAAGAGGCCCACTTCACCGGGAGCGCTGTGGTTATCGATCCCAACATGAGTCGAGTGGCTTTGCTGCGCCACGCAAAATTGAATCGGTGGCTGCAACCGGGTGGGCACGCCGAACCGTCCGACGGCGGAATCATGTCCGTGACGGCCTTGCGCGAGGCGCGTGAGGAGACGGGGTGTGCCGTCCGCTTGCACGAATGGGCCATAACGCCGATTGACGTCGACGTTCATCTCATTCCTGCGCGTGGCGACGAGCCCGCGCATTATCACCTTGATCTTCGTTTTCTCGTCGTTGCCGAAGATCCGGAAGCGCTGTCACTCGATATTAAAGAATCATCGGCAATCAAGTGGTTCACATTCGAGGAAGCTTATTTGCTGATCGACGAGCACCCGCTGCGACGTCTGCTTGAAAAGAGTGAAAAAATTCTTTGTATAAAACCTGACGTTTCGGTGCGTTGACGCGCCGATGCTCCATCACTACTTTGCCAACATCATCACCGTCGACACCACGTTAGTTTCTGCCCTTGGGAAAGTCGTGGTTCGCGAAGCCCGAAGCGGCGAACGGTTCTCGTTCGCCACCTCAGCGGTGAAGGGATCGTTGGGGTTGGTATTGAAAACACTGGCTTCGGGCTCTTTCTTTCTTTCTGCGCTTGCAGAACCGTGATGTGGACACGGATATACTTTCCCCTCTCGATAGGGGAACGCGATGTCCAACTTCATCAATCGCCGATCGGCCGTCACGGGACTCGTCGCTGCAGCCATCGGGCCACTCTGGTCTGCAACGGCGCGGGGCTCGGCAATCGCGCGGGGCGCCTCAACCACGCGCACTGGTACCGCTGCCGATGCAGCCGCCCTCAAAGTTCTCGACGATACTGCCCGAAACTTGCTGCAGTTGTTCCCGGAGAGCGCGACTTCGCTTGGCGTCGATCGCGGTACCGATGCGCGCCTTAGAAGGCGCCTGTCAGATCGCTCTGCTGCGGGGCAGCGGGCCATTGCGGCACGGCTGCGTCGAGATCTTGCGAAGATCGAGGCCATCGATCCAAAGCCACTGCCTCATTCGGTCAAAACCAGCATTGAAGTTGTCCGCAGTGCCTACGTGACGTCGCTCGAGGGCTTCGCGCTTCCCTACGGCGACATCACCGTTGGGGGTTGGCGTAATACCCCTTATGTAGTCATCCAGAATGTGGGGGCCTATCTCGATGTCCCGCGTTTTCTCGATAGCGATCATCCGATCGATTCGCCGCCAGATGCCGAGGCTTACCTCGAGCGTTTGCGACAGTACCCCCTTCAGCTCGATGGGGAACTCGAACGTGTTCGAGCGGCGCGCGACATGGGCCTCATACCGCCTGCCTTTCTGCTCGACAAGGCACTCGCACAGCTGAAGCTATCGGCCAAGAGTGCCAGTGAAGGTGGTGTGCTGGTTGACTCATTGCTGCGTCGGACCCAGAGCATGCGCGGCCGATGGGAGCGTGACGCCAGAGCGATCGTTACGGGTGAGGTTATTCCGGCCCTGAATCGTCAAATTAATGAAATCGAGGCGGCTCGCAAGTCTGCAACCGACTATGCAGGCATGTGGGCGAGGCCGCATGGCGAGCAGTTCTATCGCTGGGCACTCAAGGCATCGACGACCACCTCCTTGACCCCCGATGAAGTTCATGCGTTGGGCTTCGAGGAGTTGGAGCGGTTGCACTCGCAGATGGACGTGATCATGCGGGGGCTGGGTTTCAACTCAGGCTCGGTCGGTGAGCGCATGCAAGCCATCGCCAAAGATCCGCGATACCAATTCGCAGAGGGAGACGCCGGTCGCGCCGAAATCATGGCCTTCATCGATGCGCGTTTGCGTTGGATCCGCAAGCAGATGCCGCGGGCTTTTCACACGCTGGTCGATCCGAACATGGAAGTGAAGCGACTGCCGCCCGAAGAAGAGCCCGGGGCGCCGACTGCTTATGGCGGTGCCGGGTCCATAGACGGGCGAATACCTGGGAAATTTTGGATTAATCTTCGAACTACCGGGCTGCACAGTCGATTCGCTCTCGCCGACCTCGCCTTTCACGAGTCGATTCCCGGTCATATCTGGCAAGGCGAATACACGCACGAGATGCCTCGTATTCGTCAATTGCTGGCCTTCAACGCTTATTCCGAGGGGTGGGCGTTGTATGCCCAGCAACTGGCCGACGAACTCGGCGCCTACGAGAACGATCCGGTCGGCCGACTGGGTTACCTGCAGGCGATATCGTTCCGTGCCTGCCGACTGGTCGTCGACACCGGGATCCACGCCAAGCGCTGGACTCGGGAGCAGGGGGTTCGTTTCTTCGTCGAAAGAAACGGCTCGAACCCGCTCGAAGTGGCGAGCGAAGTCGATCGTTATTGCTCATGGCCCGGTCAGGCGTGCGGTTACAAGGTCGGTCACAGCGAGATCAACCGCCAACGCGATCTTGCCCGCAGCAAACTGGGGGCTCGCTTCGATGTTCGCGACTTCAACGATACGGTGCTGCGCGGGGGAAATGTCCCTCTCGACGTGCTGGGGAGCAACGTCGCCGAATATGTCGGATCGTCATCGAGTGACTGACCACTCGTGTTCGATCTGACCGTTTTTCCGCGTGGCGATCTCGTCTTTCGGTAGCCATGACCGAACGTAACGGACAGTCATAGTCGTTGGCGTGATCGTGATCCGCATGTGGCCCGAGCTGCTGAAACTCGTGCCGCTCTCATAGCGATAATCTTTGGCGAGCTGCGCGCCGTTGTTGAAATTGCGCGCGCTCGGCTGCGGCACGGTCTGATAGACGATACCGTCCAGATCCTGCTTTGCATTAAAGATGATCGTGGCCGTGAAAGACCGCCGCCACTTTGTATTTGACCAGTAGATCGTGGATCGGCTGAGCCCAGCCGGGTCTTCGGGTTGCAAAGCCGTTCGTACCGTCCAGGTTTTTTCCACCCCATTCGTAAAAAGGCGCTGCCTCGACACCGCCGCGCATCGCGCCGTCGAGTCCGCCGACTAAATTGTGGATGAAGACGATCTTGAATGTTGCAGTGCTCGGCGCCAGCGTTTCGGTGAGCCACTGATATTGCTTCTCGCCCAGAGTGAAGTTCCAGGGATCCGAGTTTGCGCGCTGCTTGGTATTCCAGAAGGGATCGAGCACGATGAGCTGTGCATCACCCCAATTCCAAGCGTACCAAGCGACCCGGTTTCCTGCGTTCGGATCCACGAACGAGTCGCCGCTGTAGAACTTGCCGGGCTGCGGGATCGGGAAATATTCCAGACGAGCCTTGGATGCCCAGATCGCAATGTTTTGGGTGCTACCGTCGACCAGCCAGCCCAACTCCGCATCGTGATTTCCGTTGACCAGGAACAACGGAGCCGAGTGCGTGACCGCACCAAAATTCGCACGCTCATAGATGTAACGCGTATCGAGTGTTCCTTTGCTGGTCGGCTGCGCCACGACGGCCGTGAAAGGCTCCGCATGTTTTTCGGTCATGAAGGTGTCGCCGAGGTCGACGTGGAAGTCCCCTTGATCCGTAAGCACGTTGGTGAGGGTGCGCTTGTAGATGTCGAGATCAGAGTTCTCGTCGAGATGCGAGTCCGCCTGAATGGTGAACGTGAAGCTGCTGCCCGGCGCCCGCGCGGTCTGGAACCGATATTCGCGACTTTGAATTTCGTTGCCTGTTGTAGGTTTGAGCAGGACGCGATAACGGTATGACGTTCCGGCTTTCAGTCCGCTTAGTTCTGCATCGAGCACCGCGGCGCGATTGAGCGTTATTGGAGTCGTTTGTTTATCGCCGGCGTCGCCCTCGGCCCGATAGCTGACGATGACCGAGCCCGATTGATCTGCCGAGTACAACTTGAGACGGATGGAATCTGCAGTCGGCGCACCGAGCACGATGTTCCCCGGAAATTCCACGCTCGACGATGCGCTGATGGGTGTAGCCGCCACGGCACTCGAGGGAGAACCAGAGCCAATGCGATTGGTCGCGACGACGGAACAAGAGTATTGAGTTCCGTTGCTGAGGCCGGTCACCGTCAGCGGGCTGGCGGTCCCGGTCGTCGTACGACTCGCGGTTCCTGCCGTACAGGTAGCCGTATAGCCCGAGATCGAAGCGCCACCGTCGGAGGCGGGTGCGCTGAAACTCAAGGTGACGGCAGCATCTGTGGCCGTTGTCGTGAGCGATGTCGGTGCTCCGGGCGTCGTCGCCGATGGGGAGGATGGCGCGGCAACGCTGTTCGCGTTGCGGCTGCCACCGCCACCACCACAAGATACCAGCAGCACGCATGTAGCAAACGCGGCAAGACGCATCGACGAAAAGATCATCGGAAGACTCTCGTCATCTGAATTTAATTCATTGAAGTGTGTAACTGAAGGCGACCGACCCTGACGTCTTTCCGGCACCTTCGTCGGCAGGGAGGTACATCCGGACGTACTCGACCTTCACGCCGCCCGGCGCCACCGTGACTCGCGTGTAACCGGAGTTCGGAAACTTGTCGCCACTCTGATAGGCGTCTTCATTGTCGAAGGCGTAGTTCGGATCGGCAGGTTGGGGCAGCGTTTGATACGTCACGCCGTCGAGCTGTTGACGCACCCAAATGTGATCGTGACCCTGAAAGAAAATTTTGACCTTGTTGGCTACCATCAGTTGATGGATAGGATTGCTCCACGTCGGTCTTCGCACCGAAAAGTCGTTGGTTCCGTTCGGATTCTTGCCGCCCCATTCGTAAAGCCCGGCGAGTTCGATACCACCGCGGCCGGTACCCATCACATGGTGTGCAAAGACGAATTTGTATTTCGCGGTACTGCGTTCGAGCGTATTTTTGAGCCAGAGATATTGAGCATCGCCGTGGGTGATGTCCCATAAGTTGCTACGCCGCGTACCCCCACCAAAGATATTATCGACGGCGACCGGCGAAGCCCAGTACGGATCGATCACCACGAAAAGCGCATCGCCCCAGGTCCACGAGAAATAGTTTCGCAACAGTCCTATGTGGGTCACCGGCTCGGAATTACCGCCATAGAAACTGTCCGGTGCCGGTTGCGAATACAGGGCATTGCGCGAATTTTGAGCCCAGACGGCGGAGTTGTTCGGCGTGCCGTCGAGCAGATAGCGCGCAGCCTGCTCGTGATTGCCGTTGACCAAAAACAGAGGAGCGCGCTTGCCGATGATCCCGAGGTAGGGTCGTTGCAACGTATAGCGGTTATAGACCAGTGGCTGCGTGAGATTACCGGGGTCGTACTGATCGATACTGAAATCGTCACCCATCAAAATATAGAAGTCGGGTTGATCCGCTGCGGCAGCGGTCAGGGTGCGGCGATACAGCTCGGCGTTGAACGTGGTGCGCTCACGCTCGGGATGTGAATCTCCTTGGACGGCAAATACGAAAGTGCTGCCAGGTGGCCGCGCGGTATGGAACGTTACCTCGTCGGTCGATCCGGAGGCGCTGCCGTCGGCTGCAGTGAACTGCAATCGATAGTAGTAGCGAGTATTCGCCACGAGATTCGTCAGCGTGAACTCGTGTGGCTTGCCGACCTGCAGCGTGGCGCTGGCGCTTTGTCGGTCGGGCTGCCCCGCGACAGTGCCATAGGCGAGGGCGATGCTCCCCGATTGGTTCGCCGAGTAGACGTTGACCTTGACCGACTCGTTGGTCGGCGATCCGAGAATCACATCGCCCCTGAACGCGGACGTCGTTGCACCCACTGGCGTGACGTTGACGGCTGTCGACGCATTGCTTGTACCGGCCGAGTTGGCCACGGTCGCGGTGCATGAATAGGCGGTGCCGTTCGTGAGGTTTGCGACACGTACCGTAGACGTGTTGGCCGAACCCGATCTCGTCGTGTTTCCGGCGACACAATTGACGGCATACGTCGTGATTCCGCCTGCGCTGGTGGCGACGGTGAAAGTCGCCGCGCCGTCGCTCGCTTGTACGGCCGAGATGGTGGGCGGAGCTGGCACGGAGACGCTGCCGGGTGCTGGGGTAGCGATCGAGGTTTGCGAAGCGCCGCCGCCGCCTCCGCCACCGCCGCAGCTGGTCAATACGACTGCTGCGACCAATGGGGCGAGAAATTTGCGCAATAAAATTGTATTCAAGCGTGGTTTTCCGACCCTGTCGTTTCGATCTTCAGTGTATGTGCGCTGCCGCGGACACCGCGAAAAGATAAAGACAACTTTTGTAAAGGTTTTGACAAGCGCAGATGAACGCTTGCATCGCCCGCTAAGCTGTCAATTCATGAAGCAGTTTCTCAGTCGTTCGGTTCTGACGATGATCGCCGGCGCGGGCATTCTCAGCGCATGTGGAGGCGGTGGTTCTGGCGGCGGACAGACGGCGCCCGTCACCCCGACACCCACGCCTACGATCACCGTGCCGGGCGCACCCACCGGAATTTCCGGTTCCGCCGGTAATGGTTCGGCAACATTGACTTTCTCTGCCCCCGCTTCGAACGGCGGCGCAACGATCAGTAACTACACTGTTTCTTGTACTGGGGGCGGCGCGACTCGCACGGCGTCGGGTACGGCGAGTCCGATTACCGTAACGGCGCTAAGCAACGGTACTTCCTATTCGTGCTCGGTCGCCGCCTCGAATTCGGCGGGTACGGGGATTTCGTCGAGCGCGGTGAACGTCACGCCGACGGCTCCGACGAGCTCCGGATTCAGCTTGTCGAGTTCGGTTGGCGTGGAGGGCGGCACCTTGCCGACCGATTACACCTGCGACGGCACCGGTTCATCGCCGGCGTTGAGTTGGTCGAATCCGCCTGCGGGCACGCAGCAATTCGCATTGTTGATGACTACTCTGCCCGGCGATGGCACCACCAAATGGAATTGGGTTCTGCACGATATCCCCGCAGCGGTGCACTCACTGGGCAAGGACAGTTTCGGCCTTGGAACTCCCGGTGTCGGTTCTGACGGTCCTTATGTTGGCTATCAGCCGCCATGCTCGCAAGGACCTGGTGCCAAGACTTACACCTTAACGCTCTATGCGCTTTCGGCAGCCCCGACATTGACTGGATCGGGCGCGGTGAACGGCTCGACGCTGACCACGGCGATCGCCGGAATTACCTTGGGTACCGCCGTACTGAATCTCAACTACACGCGCCCCACCAATGCATCAGGCTCGTCCACCGCCTGTGGCTTGGTACGCGGGTCTCTCGGCGGCTCGACGACGGGAAACGCCAGCGTGTCCTGCGATGCGAACTACGCGTACGTCAGTTCGACCAGTCTCCCGACACACGCGATGATGAACGGCATCACGGCCTCCAATCTGCAGGTGCCGCTCGCTCAAAATTTTCTCGGTGCCAATGGTTGGAAGATTCCGCTCAGTCCTGCGATTGCCGCGAGTACGATCTCGGCGGTCGACGGACCGATCGGAGTCGCAGTCAACGGGGTCTTGATTTTCAACCCTTGCAAACAGGGCGGGTGTCAAAATGGCGATGTCAAAGTATTGGGAGAGCTCGATGCTTGCAACGGACACGCTGGCCGTGCTGACGATTATCACTATCATGCAGCCCCGGTATGCCTGATGCAGGGACGCGCCACCAATTACTGGGATACTCATCCTGTAGGATGGGCCCTCGATGGCTTTGCCATCTATGGCTACAACGACGCGAACGGCCAGATTGCGAGCCGCGACAGCGTCTGCGGCGGCAATACCAGTACGGTTTCCAATGGACCGCAGGGTTACAGCTATCACGTGACCGATGCTTCGCCCTACGTGCTTTCCTGCTTCCGTGGCACGCCGAGCCCCGATCTCGCAAATCAGAGCAGCAAGTTCTCGCCCATTCGACAACCCCCCGTGCAACCTTTCAAAGTGTCGAACATGACGCTGACGACGGATGCCACCGATGGCTATCAGGTGTTGCAGTTCTCGTCCGCCGTGAGCTTCACCACCAACGAAACCGGGTCAGACAGCTACGTCAACTCGCCTGGAACGTATCGAATCCGTTACAAGCAGCTGACCGGAACGGCACTGACGACTGCGCTTGCCACCGGCAACAACGCCAACAAGTCTGCGTGCTGGAACTTCAACTTCACCGACTCCAATGGCAACGCTACACAGCCGCCGATCACGTATTGCCGTTGAGCTGGCATGTGCGTTGTCGATCGTTCTCGGATCGATCCCTGCGGGGATCGGTCACGAGTTGGAGTCCGATCGTCTAACCATCGTCATGCGCGAGCCAGGACATCTCGCGCTGGCGTTTCGCGTCGACGAGATGACCCTGCTCAGGCGCTTGCTGGCGTCGGATGCGACGGATACCGACTTTCTGATCTCGATGGCCGCCATGGACGATACGACTTTTGACGACCTTGTCGATCGTGGTCGCGCACGCTTTGAATCGCAGGTGGTGATCGTCGATCAAAATGCCAGCGAGCTTCTGCTGCGCAACTGGCGCTGGACCTCGAAAGATCAGCTGCGTCGCAAAATCCATGAACTTGCGATGGCAACGGTAGTCAGCGGCGATGTGCACACGCACAATGCCGGCAACGAGATCACCGTAGATGCCGTCTCTTCATCACCCGTATCGGGCATCACGCTGCGCTTACCGAAAGGGGCTGCCAAGATTCTCGTGGTCGCCTATCGACCTCAACAAAGCGATTACGACCCCGGCCACGATACAGCTCTGGTCATCGGGTTCTGAGACGATCGCCGTTTCGTAGGGCCGTGCCATAGAGCCTTGTCATCGGCGATACTCGCCCGATGAGCACCGGCCCCAATAACGATATGGACGAGCAACCTCGGTTGTCCAAGCGCCTGAGTGAGCTCGGTCTTTGTTCGCGCCGTGAGGCAGAATCCTGGATTGTCAATGGCTGGGTTCGTGTCGACGGCATCGTGGTCGACGTTCTCGGTAGCCGCGTGCGTCGTGATGCGCACATTGAGATCGATCGCCGCGCACGCGAGCAACAATCCGAACTCGTCACCGTCATCCTCAATAAACCCATTGGATATGTTTCCGGACAAGCGGAAGACGGTTACGAGCCCGCTACGGTTTTGATCAGATCAGAAAATCGCTGGAGTGGCGACGATTCCGGGCTGACCTTCGATCCCGAGCACCTATCGGGTCTCGCGCCAGCCGGGCGACTCGACATCGATTCGACGGGTCTCATGGTTTACACGCAGGACGGTCGTATCGCCAAGCAACTGATCGGTGGAAACGACATCGAGAAGGGATATCTGGTTCGCGTGCAAGGTGCATTGGTCGACGAGGGGCTCGCACGATTGCGACATGGCCTGATGCTCGATGGCGTCAAGTTGAAGCCCGCGCGAGTCGCTTGGCAAAACGAAGATCAGCTACGCTTCGGTTTGCGCGAGGGGCGCAAGCGTCAGATCCGTCGCATGTGCGAGATCGTGGGGCTAAGGGTGACGGGTCTCAAACGCATCCGCACGGGCCGGGTCATGCTGGGTGCGCTGCCTGTGGGGCAGTGGCGATATCTAAGAATGGACGAGGGCTTTTGACAGCTCGTAGGCGCAGATGTTGACGGTCGATGCGAGATTCAGCGACTCCACTCCCTGACCACCCGGCACCGAGAACACCGAGCTGTCACAGGCCGAACGCATCTCTGCGGTCGCGCCGCGCGACTCACTGCCGAACATGTAGCACTCGAAATCCTTGAACGAGCTTTCGGCGATCGACAAACCGCGGATGTCGAGCAGCGCGATCCGCCAATATCGATTCTGTACTTCTTCGAGAGTGACGTCGATTTCGAAGGGAACGTCGAAGATCGCTCCCATGCTCGCCCGCACCACCTTCGGGTTGTAGGGCTCGACGCTGTCCGGCGACAACAGACAACGGAATCTGCCGAACCAGCCGAGCGTTCGGAGAATCGTTCCCAGGTTCCCTGGATCCTGGATCTGGTGCAGATAGATCGCTCGCTCCGCGACACGTGGCACGAGCGTCGCGAGCATCGGGACGACGGCGATCACACCTTGCGGGGAGCGCGTCTCGCTCAACTGCGCCATCTGCCTCGCACTCAGTGTTTCAATCGCGAGCTGTCGGGGAAACCCTGAGGGAAGCCCTACGGCAAGATACTCTTCGCTGACTAGAATTCTGGTCGCGGCGAGCTCTGACCGGTGAGCGATCGCCTTGCCAAGCTCGAGCACCAGATGCTCGCCTTCAGCGAAGAAAAATCTGAGTTGATCGCGGTGTTTCTTGTGCCGCAGCTTTTTCAGATCGTCGAAACTCATACCTGCGCCCGCTGCTTCAGGGGGTTACTGATACTTATCGCCACGGCCTCGGCGAGTTTTATGCCATCGACCCCCGCAGACAGAATGCCGCCCGCGTAACCTGCGCCCTCGCCACCCGGGAAGAGACCGCGTACGTTCAGGCTCTGCAGAGTCGTGGGGTCCCGAGTGATTCGTAGTGGTGATGAGGTGCGACTCTCTATGCCGGTCAACACGGCATCATGGCGATCGAAGCCGCGTATCTGTCGACCGAAAACCGGTAGTGCTTCACGCATGGCTGCAATCGCATCGTTCGGGAGCAGCGGCGCGACATCCGTGAGATGTATGCCGGGCTTGTAGGAAGGCTCGACCTCTCCCAAAGAACTTGATGGACGACCCGCAATGAAGTCACCCACCAGTTGTGCAGGGGCCGAGTAGTCACCACCGCCCAACTCGTACGCAAGCGACTCCACACGTTCCTGCAAGATAATACCCGCAAGCGGACCACCCGGAAAGTCTTTTGAGGGATCGATCCCGACTACGATCCCTGCATTGGCATTACGCTCGTTGCGGGAATACTGACTCATCCCGTTCGTCACGACACGGCGTGGTTCTGACGTTGCGGCGACGACGGTGCCGCCGGGGCACATGCAAAAACTGTAGACCGAACGACCGTTGTCGGCATGATGTACGAGCTTGTAGTCCGCAGCACCGATCGCCGGATGACCCGCGAAGCGCCCGAGGCGCGCGCGATCGATGAGCGATTGCGGATGCTCGATCCGAAAGCCGATCGCGAAAGGTTTCGGTTCCATGAATACCTTTCTTTGATCGAGCATCCGAAAGGTATCTCGCGAGCTGTGTCCTAGTGCGAGAACAACATGCCGCGAGGCAATGAATTCTCCATCGGCAAGTTTAATGCCACGCAGTTCGCCCTGTTCGACGACCAGATCAGTCACCTTGCTGCCGAAGCGAATCTCGCCTCCGAGTTCGATGATTTCGTTTCGCAGCTTCGCAACGACTCCGGTCAGGCGAAAAGTACCGATATGCGGCTTGCTGACGTACATGATCTCGGGCGGCGCACCCGCTCGTACGAATTCGCGCATGACCTGTCGCCCGAGATGACGAGGATCTTTGATCTGACTGTAGAGTTTGCCGTCTGAAAAAAGACCGGCGCCACCCTCACCGAATTGAACGTTCGACTCTGTGATCAACGTGCGCTTGCGCCACAATCCCCAAGTGTCTTGGGTACGCTGTCGAACGTCACGGCCGCGCTCGAGCACGATGGGGCGATATCCCTGTTGCGCTAGTACGAGTGCGGCAAATACACCGCAGGGTCCGAAGCCGACTACGATGGGCCGTTCGTCGGTACGGTTTGCTACGCGTGGCGGTGGTCGAAAGCTCGTATCGGGTGCCACCGTGACATGCCGATCGTCGCGATGCTTCGCGAGAAGCTGTTCCTCGTCCTGCACTTCAACATCCACGATGTAGACCAAGGCGATCTCGCGATCCTTGCGTCGTGCATCGTGACTGCGCTTGAAAACCGTGAAACCGATGAGTGAACTCGCTTCGATTTTCAGTCTTTGCAGAACCGCGCGCCGCAGGGCGTCCTGAGTACGGTCGTCGGTGGGATCGCCCCAAGGGAGAGAAAGGTTGGTGATGCGGATCATGGTCCGGTCCTGGTCGGTATACCCGACAAAGGTTTCGAATCGCGCTAGTCTATCGCCATCATGGTCCGATCCAAGAGCAGCGGTAGTTGGCTGCGCCGTCACGTTACCGATCCTTACGTCAAACTCGCCCAAAAAGAGGGCTATCGCTCGCGGTCAGCCTACAAGCTGGTTGAATTGAACGAGAAAGACCATCTGCTACGGCCGGGCCAGTGGGTGATGGATCTTGGTTCGGCACCCGGCGGGTGGTCGCAGGTCGCGGCCAAGGCCGTCGGTGCCAAGGGACGGGTATTGGCGACCGACATCCTTGCCATGAATCCGCTCAACAACGTCGATTTCATTCAAGGCGATTTCACAAGCGACGCAGTAGTCGAGCAGATTCGTACTTGGCTTCAAGGCGAAAAATTCGATCTGATCGTCTCCGACATCGCCCCCAACCTCAGTGGGATCGACTCCGCCGATCAGGCGCGTTCTATTTATTTTCTGGAGCTCGCCCTAGACACCGTGCGCTTGGTACTCAAGCCGGGGGCTGCTTTCGTCGCCAAGATGTTTCAGGGACAAGGGTCTGACGAATACGTGAGGGAATTGCGCAAGAGTTTCAAGAAGGTATCGATCCGAAAGCCCAAAGCCTCGCGCCCGGAGTCGCGCGAGGTTTACATCGTCGCCAAAGATTTTTGTGGCTGAGTCATTGATCTGTCAGCGATCGCGCGAGTACCAAGATGCGCCGGCGATCGTTGCCCGCCACGAAAATTCGTTCACCCACTTCGCGAAAGCTGTGCTTGTGATAGAACGCGATAGCTCGCGGATTTTCGCGCCAGACGCCGAGCCATGCGGTTTTGCAGCCGTGACTCTGCAGCGACTCTAGTGAGGCTTGCATGAGGGGCGACGCAAGGCCTGCGCTGTAAAACTCGCGCAGTAGATAAAAACGGGCGATTTCGCCGGGTAATCCGCTTGTGACGCATTCGGGTGCAGCGCCCCAGCGCAGCTACGAAAAACCCGCCAACTTGCCTTAACATTCGGCGGGCAGCGAAGCGCCGTCGACCGCCGCGATTTCCGTTCGCTGTCTCGCCTCACTGAAATGGGTGCGGCAATGCAGTTCCATGTCGGCTGCGGAATTGAGCTCGGAGAAGGCTTGTCAGAAGGTTTTTTCAGCGATCTGCGCCAGCGCCGCGGCGTCGGCTGGTGAGGCCATGCGAATCAGCATCTTATTTCTTTGACTCTCCTCGTGGCTCTGGTCTGCGCCACAGCCAAAACGCGATGCCGGCGAGCAAAATACCCGTGCTGATCGACCACGGCGAAAAGCCGCGCCAGAACACCAGAATGATCCAGCTAATGGCCATGCCGAGTGCGGCGAGCCGTTTACCGCGGCGACTCACTCGTCGACCGTCTTCCCAATCCCGAAGTGCTCGCCCGAACCTTGGGTGGGCGATGAGCCGCGCGCGCCACTCGGGCGAGCCTTTGCCGAGTGCCCATGCACCGACCAACAAAAAAACCGTGGTCGGCATCAGTGGAATGAAGGCATTGACGATGCCGATTCCGACACTCGTGAAACCGAGAATGCGCCAGAAGAGAGTCGGCATGAGGCCAGCAGCATACCCGAATCGTCGTGGGCCGCGCGGCTCAAGCATTGTTCGGCAGAGTTTCCAGGCGTCCAGTAAAATCGCGGACGTTCAGAGTAACGAGGAGGGCGTCGACGCCACCCATGGAAATCGCGATATTGCTGGGTCTCATTCTTTTCAATGGTCTGTTTGCGATGGCCGAAGTCGCCATCCTCACCGCGAAGCGGATCCGGCTGGAATCGGCCGCAGAGCGCGGCGATGCAGGGGCCGCACAGGCGCTTAAGCTCGCCGATAACCCCAACCGATTTCTTTCTACCGTCCAGGTGGGTATCACCTCGATCGGGGTGTTGAGTGGTATCGTTGGCGAAGCCACGCTCGCACGACCCTTCAAGCTAGTACTCGAAGATGCCGGAGTGGACGAGTCGTACGCCAATTACATCGCCACTGGGTTCGTGGTGGTCACGATCACCTATTTTTCGATCGTCGTCGGCGAATTGATTCCGAAGCGTATCGCGCAGACGTATCCGGAGTTGATAGCACGAAGCATTTCGCGGCCCATCGCATTTCTCGCAGTGGCGACCCGGCCCTTCGTCCACTTGCTGTCCAAGTCCACAGAGATCTTGCTTAAAGTACTGTCCATTCCCGAGAAGCGTGAGCCGGAGGTGACCGAGGAGGAGATCTACGCTGTACTCAAGGAGGGTGCGGAATCGGGTGTGCTCGACTCTGAAGAGCGGACGATGATGCAGAATCTGTTTCGACTCGATGAACGCAAACTGGTCTCGCTGATGGTGCCCGTAAACGAAGTCGTCACCCTCGATCTCAACGCGCCGCTTGCGGATAGCCTTAAGGCCATTTCGTCGACTGGCCACGCCCGATATCCTGTCCTGCGCGGTGACTGGAACCATGTCGCTGGTGTACTGAAGACCAACTCATTGGTGCAGAATTTCGTCGAAGGCGAGGGGAGGTCGCTCGAAAGCTTGCTCGATGACCCTATCTTCGTGCCCGAATCGAGCTCGGCGCTCGATCTTTTGACACAGCTACAAAAATCGGTGTCCAAGTTGGCGCTGATCGTCAACGAGTACGGTGACGTTCTCGGGATCGTGACCACGCAAGATCTGCTCGAGGCCATCACGGGTCAATTTTCATTGACTGGACAGAAGATGGAGTGGGGCGTACGTCGAGACGATGGGAGTTGGCTGCTCGAGGGTACGACGCCGGTACTGGAGCTCAAGGACCTGCTGCAGATCAAGCAACTACCCGAAGAAGAGCGCGATCGCTATTCGTCCTTGAGTGGCATGTTTCTATTGCTGCGCGGCGCGGTGCCACGCGAAGGAGATTCGGTCACTTGGGCAGGATGGAAATTCGAAGTCATCGACATGGATGGCAACGCCATCGACAAGATTTTAGCGATTCGAATCAACGCCCCTGAAACCGCAGAACTCGACTAGTTGGATCGACTGAACGAACCTTTCGAGGCCAGCCGCCAATCAGCGTTTTCAGCGATGAAAATCCGGTAATCACGGGTGATTTGCGGATCGCCGCGACGAGTACCGACGATCAGCAATGCATCCGCAGCACCGTCGGCGTTCAAGTCGGTGAACACCATGATCGGCGTCGAAGAATTGCCACCGGGATCGAGCGTGGTTGCCGAGCGCATGAACTCCGCGCGTAGCGCGGCATCCAGATTGTCGGGAACGCTGGCGGTGCCCGGCAGTGTGCGCAGGCTGCGGCGCCACGCATCGAAGCGCTCGGGTGTCGCATTCGGATCGGCACCTTCGGGCTTCTTGCGCGACGTTAGCGCCAGCATCGCTCTCGCTTCGCGTGCCGATGCAGAATCGCCCGCGGCGATCGATTCGAGTGCAAGTCGACCTTGCCTGCCTGCCTCAAAGCGCAGGAAACCGAGCGCACTGTCGCGATTTTCGCTGCTGGCCGACGTCATCGCTCGTTGCGTTTGATCGGCAATGCTCCACCGCAACGGGTCTCCAAGAGGCGTGAGGCTTGCCGCTAAAGTCAGTAGTAGCGCAGCGGCAAGTAGTGTGTTGATTTGCGCGATACCGCCGAACCACGGCCCGCTACGCAGGGCAGCGTACACATAGCCTGCCGAAAACAAGCAAGCTATACCCGCGGTGATGAGTCCCCAAAACCGAGCGGGGGTTAGTCCGAGTTCGACGGTGCGGACCAGAAGCGAATACAGGGCTGTCGCGGCAACCACCGTCAGTAGCGCCGGTATGATCCGCAACGCCTGTTTAAGCCACGGTTGATAGTCGGGCTCGATGGCACCATCGCGGAAAGCAGCGTTGAGCAGAAGAATCGTGACAACAACGAGGGCGAGCAGGATCGCGCTATTCAGGATTTTTTCGCCGCCGCCGATCAGTACTGCAAGTTTGGGGGCCATCGCCACGGCGAAGGCCATCACGATGATTCCGGCGAGCGGCAACAGCCACTTGAGGAGATCCAGCATTTGGTCGACGACTGCAGCAACCATGCGTTGGTTGTCACCAATGATCTGCGTCGCAATGGCAAACACAACGGTGGTTGCGGGATACGCGAAGCGTGAATCGTCGAATACATTCTTGAAGAACGGATTGCCGAGGATATCGAACAGTGCAGCCCAAAGAAAAAGAAGTATCCAGAATAGACCCGTGAACAGCAATGATTCCGCCAGGGTACATAATGAACCCCAGAAACTGCGGAACAGTACGGGATACGGCGGGTGCCACGAGCCGTCATCGACACGTGCGTGCACCAATGAGAGAAAAAGCAGCCAACCGAGCAGCAAAGGGCCGACGAAACGTACTATCGCGATATCGTCAAGATCCGCCGGCTTGAGCGGTACGGGAAAGTCGTGGAAGGCAAAATAGCCCGCGAGCGCGAGAAATACGGCGAGGCCGCCGACTGCTTTCCACAGTACCCCTCGCCGCCGATGCTTCCAGAGCACGAGCGCTACTGGGGGTACGAAAAGAAAGATCAGAAAAAAAGCGCTTAGTACTCCTGGACGGGTCGCTGGCCAGCTTGCGGCAGCGATGGCGTGTTGGAGTGCCCACAGGACTGCGGCTTGGATGAGGGCTAGCGCGAGGTACATTTCAGCGCCCGGCGCCTGCAGGCGTTCCGAGAATCTTGTTCATTTCGATGAAGTTGCCGTCGGCGTCCCAAACGGCACTGAAAATGACCGGAATGGTGCTGCCCCCTGTGCCCGGATAGTCGATCCGCTGCGGAGTCTCGGCGATCGTGACGTATGGCGTGGCTTTGATGCTCTCGAAGCGCGCGTCGAGATCTTGCAGGTTGAACACTAAGATCAGACCTCCGGGCTGGGCCTTGCGAAAGACGGGCGGCGGTGGGGGCTCCGTCAGGTTGAGCCGCTGCATCAGTCCGAGGACGCCAATGAAATCGTCGTTTGCTCGCAGCAACACGAGTCGAGTTGTGCCGCCGATGACTTGATCGTAGATCACCTTGAGTCCGAGTGCGTCACGATACAAAGGTAAGGAACGATCGATATCTCGAACCACGAGCGTGGTTCGTCGCAGATCGACCGGGAGTCGTTCGCTCTCGGGAATTGGTGCAGCGATGGTCGTACTACCGAGCGCAATCAGAGCGACGACGCCGATGAACAACGAATTCAAATATTTCATATGAGTCATGCCGCCACCTTCAGAATTTTTTCCCAAGACGTCTCTCAATGATTTCAAATAGCGCCATACCGACGAGCATTGAGACGACGAAAAGAAACGCTTTCGGAACGCCTGCGGCGAGCGAGACGAGGGCGGGTCCCGGGCAGAAACCTGCAAGCCCCCAACCGGCGCCAAAGGCGAGTGATCCGAGTACGAGACGCCGGTCGATGCGGGTAGCGGTGGGCCAGCGCATATCACCACCGAAAAAATCTTTGGTACGCCGTTTGGCGATCGCAAATGCACCGACAGCCACGGCGATGGCTCCACCCATGACGAAGGCGAGCGACGGATCCCAAGTTCCGGCAATATCGAGGAAGCCGACGACTTTGGCAGGGTTCGTCATGCCCGAAATCAGTAAGCCGAACCCGAAGAGGGCACCGACCACGAACTCGCTCAGTCGGTGTTTCATGCGGCACCTGCAAGATGACGCAACGCGTATACGGTGAGGAATCCTGCGGCCATGAAGCTCAGGTTGGCAATCATGGATCGCGGCGATAGACGCGATAGTCCGTAAACACCGTGACCACTCGTGCAGCCCGCACCGTAGCGGGTGCCGATTCCGACCAAAAGGCCGGCGATCCCGACCGTCGGCCAGTCTGCATCGACCCGAGCGTCGGGCAAGGTCGTCCACAGGCCAAAAATGATGGACGACAAAAGCCCCAGCAGAAAAGCGATGCGCCAGGCGATGTCGCCCGCGCGTGGCCGGAAAAGACCGCCGATGATTCCGCTGATGCCGAGAACTTGGCCGTTGATGAGAATGAACAGAGCTGAGGCGAGTCCGAGGATGACCCCGCCAGCGAGCGCTGACTCAGGCGTGAAGGAGTTCCAGTCCAGATTCATGGCCAAGGCGTCTCACTGCTTTGTCTTGAACCGTGAAAACCAATTTGAGGATACGCTGATCTCGGTCGTTACCGTTGATGACGATACCGTGGCTGTCTCCCTGATAGATGACGAGCTCGTAATCTTTAGAGAGTTCCTGCAGGCGCAGGGCGAAGGGTAGCGTTTGACGCGCCGTCGAAACGAGGGGGTCTCCGCTACCCTGCAACAGCAGCATCGGAGGATCGATTTTCTCTGCCCACAGAATAGCCGAGCGTGCCGCCAGTGCTTGCGCGCGATCGCCCTTTGCCGGAGCCGCCATTCGACCGAACTCGGGTGCTCGCAGATCGGCAGGTAGGCCCACGAGCGCGATCGCATTAAACGCAGCACCATCCCTGGCTGCCAAGAGCGCCATCATGGCGCCACGCGAATAGCCTAAAGCGAACACGTTACGCCCGTCGACGAACGGCAATTGGCGTGCGATTTGCGTGAGCTGGACGATATCGCGAACGTCTGCTCCGCCCACCTCGTCGATTCCCTCGCTACCGTCGTTGCCACGGTACTGGGAACCGATGACGACGTAGCCCGCACGAACGAAACGCTCAAAGCCGAACTGGGTGTTGGGCCTGAGCTTGGAGTCGTCGCCAGTCCCACCGCGGTTGAAGACAATGATCGGCAGCCGTTGCCCGATTTCAATGTTGATAGGTGTCCAAAGAAATCCACGAATTTTCAATCCGTCGACTGCATAGACGATTCGCTCGCAACGAACGCCTGCTCGATTACGCGCTAGATACTCTGCTTCCGTACCGAGCACGTCATCGGCATTCGAGGTGGTAATGACGCGCACCGGAATTTTTTGTGCTTGGGCCGCCGACTGCTCTATATCAAGTGTAGCTAATTGCCGTTCCCGGTAGCGCTGGAAATTCGGCGGCTCACTGCTCTCGCAGGGGGTCCGCTCGAGGAATGGGCTTGCTGCAGGCATCTCGCTAGTGCGAGCGCTTTTCGCATTCGCCGAATCAAAGAAAATGAGTACCGTTGCCGCGACGATCGAAACTCGTAAGGAAGTCATGGGTGTAATCCCGTCGACAATCAGAATTGATCGAAGCGCACGGATCCGTCGCCGACGGGTACGGTGATCAGCATACCGTCGCGGCCGAGTCGTACGCCTTGCGCCCGAATTTCACTGACACCACGCAGCCAGGGAATCTCCAGCGGTTTAGCGACGATTGGTGGTGCGATGTGCGTGTAGACGAGCTCTCGAACCCCGGCTTCGTTGGCGAGTCGAGCTGCCTGCAAGGGGTCGATATGGTAGTCGATTGTGTCGCGCAGTACCGTTGCCAGCTCTCTTGCCCCCAAGACCGCCGCCTGATCGGCGAGCAGGTTTAGCAGATGATGAGACTCCGCTTCGCTCACCAGAACGTCCGCGCCACGCGTCGCCTCGGTAAGCGGGGCATAAAGTACGGTATCGCCGGTGATGACAACCGACCGGCCGCGATAGTCGAAGCGATACGCGAGGGCGGGTGTTACCGGACGATGGTCGACTTCGATGGCAGTCACGATGACGCCATCGCCCTCATAAACCACCCTGCGTCGCCCCTGCGGCGCCTCACCTGCTTTAAGGTCAGTGATCCGTCGCGCCGTCATGACGCCGGCAGACAACGGTAGTAAGCCGCGACCACGATCGTGATGCGCATTGCGATAGGTACGATCGAGAGCATAGGCGGCGTTGAAGCCCGCGACGACTTGTTCGACGCCATCCGGTCCGTGAACCTGCAGCGGCAGGCGTCGTCCCTGTACCCAGCCTTGCATATTGAACTCACCGAGCTCACCGATGTGGTCGGAATGAAAATGCGTGAGAAAAACGTGTTCAACTTCGGCGATGGGAATTCGCCATAGCGCAAGGTTTTCGGTGGCCTCTGGTCCGATATCAACCAAAAATAATTTCTCTCCTGCTGCAACGAGCGTACAGGACTTGGCCGACGCGCGCAGCGGCATCGGACTGGAGGTTCCGCAAAGCAAAATTCGCAGTGCCTCGTCGTCGCGAGGTAATTGAGTCGTGCGCGCCAATTGCGCACGAATAGCGCGCGTAACGACGAAGTCTTGCACGGTGGCGGAAAATCGGAATGCCGCATAGCCGACTATCACGAGCAGAGTGATCCATACGCCAAGCGTGATCAAAAGTTTTTTCATGAGCTACACCCGTCAGGAATCGGCAAGCAAGCGACGTATGTCGACCGCAAGCTGCTCAATGGGTGTATCTGGTTGGGCGATCAGGCGCATACGGGTTTTTCTGTCGTAGACGTAGATCGTCGAGGAGTGATCGATGGTGTAGTCGGTGCCGTCAGCGGTCGGTACCTTCATCGCAATGGCATGGAACGCTTTCACGACCGATTCCAGCTCTGCAGGAGCAGGCTGCAGAGCCAAGAACGAGGCGTCGAAATTTTTGACGTAAGCTTCGAGGCGTGAGGCCGTATCACGTTCAGGATCGACGGTCACGAGTATTACCTGAACTGCACCGCCGTCGGCGCCGAGCTTCTGTCGCAGCTGACCGAGACGCATCAGCGTGGTGGGGCAAACATCCGGGCAGCTCGTGAAGCCAAAGAATACGATGGTGACCTTGCCTGAAAAATCGCTCAGCGATCGCCGCTTGCCCTGCGTATCGGCGATTTGTAGCTCAGTGCCGTACGAGACCCCCGTTACCTCGGTGGCGTTGAAGGGCGGTGGGGGAGGCGCACAAGCGGCGAGTATCGTGATGACACCGATCATCAAACCGTAGATTAACCTGATGATGAGTCCTCTCACGGCAGTAGCTCCGCAGATTCGACGCGCAGCGTCACATCAACCATGCCAGCTTTTTCGAATTGCAGCCGAAGCGGCATCGAGCGCCCCGCTTCGAGCGGCGCCGAAAGTTGCATGATCATGAGATGCATGCCACGGGGCTTGAGTTCGATGCGCGAGTTCGCGGGTAAGAGTACACCGTCTGGAATTTCCCGCATGCGCATTACGCCGCTATCCATACTCGACTGATGGATTTGGATCATCCCGGCCCATGAGGCCGACACCGATAACAGTCGATCGGCGGTCAACCCGTCGTTGATGAGGGTCATATAGCCACCGCTGATGGTTTGCCCCGGCGCCGTAGGGCGAACCCGGGGATTTTCGATGGCGATCTTGGGCGCAGCGCTTACCATACCGACGTAAAAAAACGTAGAGACCAGCAGATACGGCGATAAAAATCGACGGCGCGCCATGATGATCGTAACTTAACAAATCTTTCCGTAACTTTGCCGGATAGCCATTGAATTTCGCATGCTGGGGGCGATCATATTGAAGTTTGGCAAAAACGCGTCCGTAACACATTCGAGGAGATCATCATGAAATTGCCCAATAGGCTGTTCGGGGCCGCGCTCGCAGCCGGCGCCCTACTCGGTGCCGCGACGGTCGTCAGCATCAGCACGGCATTTGCTCAATCCGCAGACTCTGGGGCGGCAGTACCTGGCGAGCAGGGCGGACGACCGGATCGTCGCGGCGGCGGCATGGAGCGCCTGCTTGCCGAATTGAATTTGTCAGAGACTCAGCGCACCCAAGTTCAGTCCATCATGGAAAAACATCGCGAGGCAACCCAGCCGCTACGCGAACAAATGCGCGTTGCCCAGAGCCGCGAAGAAATGGAGTCGGTTCGAGATCAGATGCGCGCTGCACAACAAAAGCTGCGTGACGAGGTACGTGCCGTCTTGACGCCCGCGCAGCGGCAGCAGATCGAGACAAGCCAGTCCGAGATACGCGAGCGAGTGCAAAATCATGAGCGGGGTGATCGCGGCGAGCGTCGACGTCAGCGTGGATGAAGTGGAAAAATTCTTTGCTAGGGAGCTGCTACGACCAAACGATGATTTGAACGGTGATCAGGGCGCGGGCCATACCTGTCGTCCTCGAGCGATCGTCTCAAGGACTGGCAGATCCCGCAGATTTTTCTGCTCGACCCCTAGCGGATCAGTCGAGAGTACGACGAGATCTGCTTGCTTACCGACTTCGATCGAGACTTTGAGAGATTCATTGCCGCTCTGGCACGTCGCCTGAAGCGTGATGGCGGACAGCGCTTCCCACGCGTCGAGGCGCTGTGCGGGTCCGAGTATGTCGCCGCTGCGCGAACGACGAGTGGTCGCCGACCACCGCGTACTGATCATGTTGGGCGGGACGACGGGCATGTCGGTATGCAAGGTGAAGACCACTTTACGATCGAGTGCCGAGCGGGTCGGGCTGATGCGGTCGGCGCGTACCGGACCCCAGGTTTCTTCGCGATGCCAGTCGCCCCAATAAAAACGTATTCTACAAAGAATTAGGCCGTCATCCCGAGACTCGCCATGCGATCGAGTTGATCGTCGCGCACGGTTTGGGCGTGGATTATCACGACGTCGGGCTTGATCGAGGCATCTTTCTGTTTGGCTGCTGCCTCGCGATGACACGCTTGACGGTCTCTGCGGGCAGCGTCGGATAGCCTGAATAATCCGTTTTTTGTCCAGCCGGGGGTACTCGATACGCTTACGACAATAACGCCGTTTTTCCCTGTGGGCTGCCATCGCGAATCAGCTTGATGCCATAGTGTTAGGGACCGTGATCGTTAATGCGGGCACTTGTGGACTTGTCGAGCTTCAGCGCGACCGGAGACTACAACTGGTAGGTGGCCACATCGAGGTCGAGCAGCCCACGACGCGCTGCCTCGTCGAGCAAGGGGTTAGTTGGCGCCACCAGCACACCGTCTTGCACCGTGGTTGCGCCCGTGCGGGTGTAATAACGCTGGGCTGCCGATAGGTTGGGTAGCGACATTTTCTCGCGTACTGCGTTGAAGGTCGTTTCTTCGAGCACGCTATCGGGCTCGCGTGAATCGACGCGACGCCGGATGACGCGGCTGCCGGGTTGGGGGTGCTGGCATCGACGCCGGCAAGTTTGAGCATGGCTGAGTTTGTGGCGGCAAGATGTCCCTATACGTGACTGATCATGATCGGGGGGACTGACGATACGGCATCCAGATCACCACGATTCGGGTGCCTTTTTTCTTTGGGTTGAGCGTCGTCATAGCCGAAGCCGATGACCAAAGCGCCCTCCGGCAGCCGCAGCGCCGCGATGAAGCGGCGCAAGGCACTCTGCAGGTCGACGATGCTGCGCACCTCACCGACCGGCGCTGCGGAGAGATCGGCAAGGCTCAGCGTCGAGCTGGTCGCCGTCAGATATCCGTGTGCATCGATGAAACCGGACAGGACTGCTTTGTTGTAGAGTTCAACGAGCCGAGTTCGCTTGCCTCGATGCTTCAGCACATCTTCTTAAAAACCGATGGCGATGATGCGATTGCGAGCGACTGCGACGGCCTCGGCTCGCGGATCGGTCTCGGTCCCCGTCATCGTGATGACTCGTCCGACGTAGATGAGATCGGCATCGGCAGCGGGCAAGGTGCCCAGCGCGGCAAGACTGAGTCCAAAAGGAGCCAGCCAACGCAAGACGGTGTTCGCTCGTCCGAGATGAGTAGCCATTCAGCGCTTCCTCGATGATCGCTGCGCAGCGTAACATTTCGTGCATGAGAGCACGCCAAGGCAACGAAGTCGTCGTCGTCGGTAGTTCGAATACCGACATGGTCGTGCATGCGGCGCATTTGCCGAGGCCCGGCGAGACAATTTTGGGTGGTGAGTTTCGTACGGTGGCAGGTGGCAAGGGAGCGAATCAGGCGGTCGCGGCCGCGCGACTCGGGGCAAAGGTGACTCTCATCGCCCGCATCGGACGGGACGATCTCGGTGATCGAGCGCTCGCCGGTTTGCAGCGTGAACGCATCAATGTCGATCACGTCAGTCGTGATCCAGAGGCTCGTTCCGGCGTCGCGCTCATCACGGTCGCCGACGATGGCGAGAACAGCATCACCGTGGCGCCAGGGGCGAATGCGTCAATGAAACCGGTGCACGTCAAGCGCGCACATCGGGCATTTTCGGGGTGCGGACCTTTGCTGGTTCAACTCGAGACCCCCATCGACACCGTCACGGCCGCCGTCGAACTCGCGCGGCGATCAGGCATGCCGGTCATTCTCAACCCCGCACCAGCCCAGAGGCTTCCCGAGTCGCTGCTGCGCAAGATCTCGATCCTCACGCCCAACGAGACCGAGGCCGAACTGCTGACCGGTATCCGCGTCGCCGACGACGCGAGTGCAGCGCAGGCTGCCGAAGCATTGCGGGCGAGCGGGATCGCCACGGTGATCATCACCATGGGCGCACGGGGTGCCTTCGTCGTGGCTGCCGACGGTGCGCGGCTCGTACCGGGGTTCAAAGTAAAGACTCTCGACACCACGGCGGCGGGCGACGTGTTCAATGCCGCGCTCGCGACGGCGCTAGCCGACGGCAAGCTGCTGCAAGACGCAGTGATTTTTGCGAATGCTACAGCGGCCTTGTCGGTGACGCGGGCCGGGGCCCAGCCTTCGGCACCGAGGCGTGCCGAGGTTGAGCGTCTGCTCAAATCCGCTTCTCGTCAGGGAGCGATGGCCGCTGCACCCGGTCGGCGCGGGTCCGGCGCTCCAAAGACATAACCATTCTCGAGCGCGATAGACTGCGAGCTGCCCATGGTGTCGCTCTGCTTGATGCGGTGCCCTTTCTTGCGTAGTAAATCCAGGGTATCGGGATTGAAATTGGGTTCGACCTCGAGCGGACCATCGCCTTGCGAGATCCGCGTCTGATGGGTCGCCTCATCGATGTTGAGGCGAAAGTCGACCACGTTCACGAGGACTTGCAGCACGGTGTTGATGATACGACCACCGCCAGGTGTTCCGAGAGCCAGCCACGGTTTGCCGTCACGAAACACCAGCGTCGGCATCATGGTCGACATCATGCGTTTGGCTGGGCGCATGGCGTTCGGTGGCTCGGGGTCATTGCTTTCCGCCGCGCGAAATTCCCGCTCGTGACTGAAATTGTTCATCTGATTGTTTAGCAGAATGCCGGTGCCGTCGATCATCGCGCCGGAGCCAAAATCGGATCCGAGCGTGTAGGTCACCGATACGACGTTGCCCTGGCGATCAGCAACCGAGAAATGAGTAGTACTCGGACTCTCGTAGGCAAAAGGATCACCGGCCAGCACATCGTCGTCGTCACTAGCTTTGCGAAGATCGACGAGTTTGGCGCGTTCGGCAGCGTAGGCCTTGGAGGTAATCCCAGTCAGCGGCACCTTGGCGAAGGCGGTGTCACCGAAATGCCTGACGCGATCGCGATGACCGAGTCGCATGGTTTCGGCGAGTAGATGCAGCGACTCGGCGGAACCTGCCGACATGCGACCGAGATCAAAGTTTTCGAGGATGTTGAGCATCAGTAGCAAGGCTGCACCACCGCTGGCTGGCGGTGGGGTGTAGACAGTGTTACCCCGATAAGTACCAACCAAAGGTTCGCGCTCGATGGCGCGATACGCTGCGAGATCCTCGCGCGTAACGAGACCGCCATTGCGGCGCATATCCGCTTCGATGCGCGTCGCGACCTCTCCACGGTAAAAAGCGTCCGCGCCACCGTTGGCGACTTGCTCCAGCGTCCAGGCGAGTTGCGGCTGCTGCAAGCGTTCGCTGGCTTTGTAGGCAGCACCGTCTGCCTTGAAGAACGTCGCCTTGGCGGGGGCGCTCGCCTCGAGGCGTTTTCGACCCCAGCCGAACACGAATGCTTCGTCGGCGCTCAGCACCAGCCCGTCGCGAGCGAGTGCCGTCGCAGGCGCCACCAGTTTGCTCCAGGGCTTGAGCCCATATTTTTGGTGGGCCATCCAGAGTCCGGCCACGGTCCCCGGTACGGCGGCAGCGCGGTAGCCAACCGAGGCTTCCGGACGTTCTTTGCCACGCGCATCGACGAACATGTCGAGTTTGGCGGCGAGCGGAGCCACGCTCCGAAAATCGATGACGGAGACTTTCTTTTCGTTGGCCAGGTAGGCGGTCATGAAGCCGTCGCCGCCGATGTTGCCGGCGCGGGGCAGGGTGACTGCGAGGGCAAAGCCGACGGCGACGGCCGCGTCGATGGCGTTGCCACCCTCGGCGAGCACCGTGGCGCCGATCGCGCTCGCCATTTCGTTCTGGCTGACCACCATGCCCTGCAATCCCACCCGCGGCGAATGAACGCTCGGGTATTCGAGCAGCGACTGTTGCTGGGCTTCGGCGAGCGGACCCCCGCTCCATAGCGTCAGGAACATCGCAAGTGCCGCCCAAATTCGCGGGCGGAACCGGACTCGGACGATGGCACAGCTGAAGTTCATTTCCCTCTCCGCAGTTCCCAAGGGGATAGACAATATTAACGTGCCAAGGGATAGTTGTTTTTTCGCCCGCTGATTCCCAGATAAAGATTAAGGAGTTTGTCGACCATGTCCTCGAAGCTTGTGGCGAATTCCCACCCTCAAATGATCCGTAATCTCGTGTTTTCGACGAGTCTGGTGTTCGCCGCTGCCGCCGCCGCACAACAGAGTACTGCGCCGCAAGCCGCTAGCGAAGAGGAACTCGTCGAAGTCGTGATCGTCGGCTCGCAGATTCGCGGCACCAAGATCACCGAGGTGTTGCCGGTCACGGTGGTCGATAAAGAGGACATCATCGCGACTGCAGCGGTGTCGGGTGACGATCTCTACCGCTCGATTCCGCAAGCGGGCGACGTGACTTTTCAGGAAGCGCGCACGACGGGTAATTTGAACGATGCACGCGGTGATACCTCCTCCATCAATCTACGCAGCTTGGGCACCGGCAATACTTTGATGTTGCTGAATGGCCGTCGTGTAGTACCTGCTCCGGGTACGCAGACCGAAAATTTCGTACCCGTGCAGACGGCGAATACCAATGCATTTCCGGTGGCGGGCGTAAAGCGCGTCGAGGTGTTGCGAGATGGTGCGGCCGCGATTTACGGTACCGACGCGGTTGCGGGTGTCGTCAACACCGTACTCGAGTCCGATTTCGAAGGTCTGCGCATGGAGGCCCAGTATGGCGGATCGGAGGGTACGCCGCACCGCGAAACTACGGTGAATCTCAAAGCGGGCACTCGGTTCGAAAATGGTACGCGTCTTGCGCTTTACGCAGGCTATTACACGCGTAATCGCCTGCTGGCTACCGACCGCGACTATGCGGCAAGCGAAGATCACCGTTGGAAAGTTGCCGATACGCCCTGGGCGGGTGACACGGCGTTCGATAACCGCAGCACATCGTCACCGTGGGGTTCTTTTACCGTCGTTCCGAGTACGGTGGCGGTTCGTCAGGGGACGACGGCACTCACCACTTCCGGCGTTTTTCGCGTCGAGCCAATCTCCAACACGGCGGCAGGCTGCAGCAGCACTACGTACAGCAGCAATATTTGCTTGCGTGCCGGGACGATCACGGGTGTCGTCGATCGCGAACTGCGCTACAACGAGAACGCCGATCGTACTTTGAAAGGTGCCGTCGATCGCTACAACGCCTTCGCCACGATCAGTCGCAATCTTGGTGACGTCGAATTATTTGGTGAAGTCGGTTATTACCGTGCGTTCTTCTCGGGGCTGCGCGAGCAGTCGGCGCCATTGGCAAGCGCGGTGATCTTCATCCCGGCCTCGAACTATTACAATCCACTCGGAGCCACCACCATTAACGGCGTGGCCAACCCGAATCGCTTGCCGAACCTCGTGAATGTGCCGACGGCAGGCTTGCCGCTTCGCATCACGACGTATCGACCGGTAGATACCGGCCCGCGTGTCTACGAAGTCACCGACGACAGCTATCGTCTGCTTGCCGGCCTGCGTGGCGAGAAATGGAGTTTCGATTGGGAATCCGCGTTCGTCTATTCATGGGCGAAGACCGACGACTTCACCACCAATGCCGTTAGCAATACGCTCTTCCAGCAGGCGCTCGCTAAATCGACGCCTGATGCCTACAACCCCTTCAACGGCGGCAACCAGTTGCTGTATTCGGGTGCGGATACGACCCCGAGCGATGCCGGCACCATCAGAAGTCTTCTGGTTGGGGTGAATCGTATCAGCGAAACCTCGCTGTCGATGTGGGATCTGAAAGGATCGCGACCGGACGTAATGGCATTGCCTGGTGGTGATGTCGGCATCGCCGCGGGCGTCGAAGTGCGTCGTGACAGCTACGTCGACAATCGCGATCCGCGACTCGACGGAAAGATCAAGTACACCGACGTCGTGACCAACATTACGTACGGCACGGACGTGATGGGCGCGAGCCCCTCGCCGGACGTGCGCGCGCATCGCTCCATCATCTCGGGATATCTCGAGCTCGCCGTGCCTGTGGTATCGCCTGAGATGGACATTCCGCTCGTGAAATCGGTGGAGATGCAGCTCGCTGGTCGCACCGAGCGTTACTCCGATTTCGGCACGGTCACGAAACCCAAAGTTGCGCTCAACTGGACGATCGCCGATTGGCTCGCACTGCGCAGCTCGGCCTCGCAGGCCTTCCGCGCGCCCAATTTGCCGCAGTTCTACAGCTCGGGTACTCAGGTCAGCAACACGCGTACCGACTACTCTTTCTGCCGGCTGAACGCCGTGACCTGTGCTGGAGCGAGCACGATCGAGGTTCGCTCGGGTAACCGTGGCCTCGGCCCTGAAGAAGCCGATAACCTCTCGGCCGGCATCATTTTGCAGCCGACGTTCCTGCCGGACCCGGCGGGCAAGCTGTCGCTGTCGGTCGACTTTTGGTCGATCGAGCAAACCGACGTCATCGGTATCGAAGGCGGACAGGTGCAGATGCTGTACGACTATCTGTTGCGTCTCGATGGCCAAAGTAACCCGAATCTCGGTCGTGACCCGCCCGTGGGTAGCAATCGGGTAGGACAGCTGCTGCAGGTCAACGACAACTATTTCAACATCACGCCGCGACAGCTCGAGGGCTTCGACGCGAGCCTGCGTTACGAGCTCCGACGTACCAAGCTTGGCTCATTCACCTTCACCGTCAATGCCGCGAAGCTGACCAAGTTCGAGCAGCAACCGACCGAGATGGCAAGCAAGGTCATCGCCGCCAACAACGCGGGGCGCCTTGGCACCGGCATCGTGGTCACCGCGGCCGGTAATCAAATCGGAGTGAACGGCAATCCGGAGTGGCGCGGTTCGGCTTCGCTCACTTGGCGAGAGAAGCAGTGGCGGGCAGGCTTGTTCGTCAATTACGTGGGCTCGGTGTTCGATACCGGTCCGGCTGCCGTTAACGGTCAATTGTTTGAGGTCCAGAGCTGGACCACGATGAGTCTGTACGGTCAGTACGACTTCCGTCGTCGTGATGATCTACTCGACCGGACGTCGCTGCGTCTCGGCGTTCGCAACATCGAAGACAAGGATCCGCCGATCACCTCGACCAACTTCGGCTACTTCGGCAGCCTTGCGAATGCGACGGGCAGATACGTGTATGCCACGCTCTCCAAGAGCTTCTGAAGTCGCAGCCCTTGCCTGAACTACCGTCCGACGCATCGAGTACAGCGCTCGATATGCGTCGGCGCGGCAGGGCTATTTTCATTGGTTCGATCGGCAATCTCGTCGAGTGGTACG
>SXGR01442124.1_pt1 | contig 47036 bp, 44 predicted proteins | sample 3174711 | NCBI WGS metagenome assembly SXGR01 (sample SAMN11356860, study PRJNA531348) | freshwater metagenome | isolation source: freshwater sample F1-60 | place: China: Fuxian Lake, Yuxi | collected 2017-12-25
GCTGATGCCTTGCAACTGGGTCGCGAGGGTCCAGGGGCCGGATATTGTTGTAACACCAAGAGCACAGGTCCAGGCATCGTTCTGTCCGCCCACCGATTCCTGCCAAACCAGGAAGCCTTGTTGGGTCCACCAGGACCAGCGGGGGTAGTTGCGGCCGGTGCGGACCTCCAACCAATAGGCGGGCATGTTGGTATGACGGGCATTTTCGAGGCCTTTGCCAGATGTGGTTTTGATGCCCCAACCCAGGGTGACTGGGGTCCGGGAACCCAGGAAACGAGCCGGGACCTGCCAGCGGTTCAGGATCCAAAGCTCGGAGGTATTGCGACCGCGGGGTTCCTCCCAACGAGCGTTGCGCAGGTCCCTCACTACGGTGTCGGTGGACCACCATTCGTAGGGGCGCCAATGAACTTCCAGCGAGGCCTGGCCGGGAACCAAGGGCACGGAGAGGTTGAGCACGGGGTTAATGGTGTTTTCGCGGTGCGGCGAAACCCCGCGATGCCATTCCTGCGCCAGTTCCCCTTGCCATTTTCCGGTCAAGGCGATGCCCTTATGCAGTCCCCCCACCGCTTCGGGGAGGGCCAGGGCGTTGGGACCCATGTAAGCAGGGGACCGGCGGATATAGTTCTGCCAGGAGGTGTAGCCGTCCCAATTCACGTTGCGGATCCAGAAGGCATAGGACAGCTGGGCCTGTGCCGGCTCGACGCCAAGGGACAGGTCCAAGAATAGACCCATAAGGGCCGCCAACAGGAACCCTGTACGTTTGGGGCTGGCCCCTCGAGTCCTTGGAAAACACCGAGTCATCGCCCACGAAGTTAAGGCGCGGGCGATAGGGGCTTACCTTTGGGGAATGAACAATGATGGAGCGATGAAGCAAGGGTCGGCGGACCCCGCCCAGCAAGGCATCGTCATCACCGGGGCCAGCTCGGGCATCGGAGAGGCCTTGGCCTTGGAAGCCGCTCGGCGAGGTCATCCCCTGATCCTCTTGGCTCGACGCCTAGACGAATTGGATCGGGTTGCTCAGCTTTGCCTTGCCCAAGGGTCGCCTCGTTGCCAAACCTTGCACCTGGATTTGGCCAACAACGATTCCATACAACATTGCGCCCAGCAAATTGTGGCCCTGGGATGGCCCTTGCACGGCCTCATCAACAACGCCGGTATCTCGCAGCGTTCCACCGCAAGAAATGCGGACGCTAATTCCGAATTCCACCTCATGCAGGTGAATTACCTGGGGCCGGTACTTCTTACCAAAAATTTGTTACAGGCATTACCCAGCGGTGGCGGTATTCTGGTCATCTCCTCGGTGGTGGGGCTTTTCCCTTTCCCCCAGCGCTCCTCGTACGCCGCATCCAAACATGCTTTGCACGGCTACTTTGAGACCATGGCCCTCGAAGAAAAATCCAGACTCCGAATCACCATCGCCTGCCCCGGTCGGGTTCGCACTAACATATGCCTCAATGCTTTGACCTCCGATGGCCGCAGCCATAACACCATGGATCCCGGTCAAGTCGGGGGATTGGATCCCGCCCATTGTGCCCGGGTTATCTGGTCCGCTTGGCAAGCGAATCACAGGCGCGTTCTGGTGGCTCGAGGCGAAAAAGTTCTGTGGTGGTTGTACCGCTTCATCCCTTCCCTCTTTGACCGAGTGGCGCTCCGTGTCAGCCCGGTTTAATCCCCCTTGACCCCCTAAAACACCTTGTTCTCATGAGCACCCTTCCCTACCTTACCGGTATTCAACAAGCTGGCATCGGCGTCGCCGACTTGGAGGTCAGTTGGAAATGGTATCGCAAAGTCCTGGGGATGAACGTGCCGGTCTTTGACGATGCCGGTGTTGCAGAGCTTATGACACGTTACACCAACGGAATTCCCGAAGAGCGCAGGGCTGTTCTGGCCCTCAACATGGCCGGAGGAGGAGGGTTTGAAGTTTGGCAATACACCAACCGACTGCCGGTTGCCCCTGCCCAGTCGCCACGCTTGGGTGACCTGGGGATTTATGCCCTCAAAATCAAAGCCAAAAACGTCCCTGCCTTTCATGAACTTTTGGCGGCTCGTGGAATTGCCACACGACCCTTGGTGGAGGATCCGTTGGCCGAACGAACTTTTTGGATGAAGGACCCCTGGGGCAACCGTTTCCAATTGGTGCACGGTCAAAGTTGGTTTGATGCCGAACCGCTGGCCGTAGGCGGGGTCTGCGGAGCCGTCATCGGGGTCAGCGATATGGACCGTGCCGTCGCCTTTTACACCCAGGTCCTGGGGATCAGGGAAATTGTGTACGATCGCAGCGGGGTCTTTGCGGATTTGCCCGAGGCGACCGAAGTCCGTCGCGTGCTCCTTCGCAAAGTGGGCGAAAATTTCGGAGCCTTTTCGCGGCTCCTGGGCAATACCCGCATCGAATTGATTCAACGCCTGGATGGACAAGGCCTCAAAATCTTCGAAGGACGTTGTTGGGGAGACCGAGGCTTTATACACCTCTGCTTCGATGCCATTAACCTCGAAGGTCTCAAGAATCGAGCCGAATCCATGGACCATACCTTCACGGTGGACAGCGACCAAACCTTCCGTATGGGCAAAGCCAGTGGACGCTTCGCCTACCTGGAGGATCCCGACGGCACACTTATTGAATTGGTCGAAACCCACAAAGTTCCATTGTTCAAACCCCTAGGAATCTACCTGGACTTACAACGCCGAGGCATGTACAAAGTCCTGCCCGATTGGATGTTACGAATCATGGGTTGGTCCAAACGCAACGACTAACGCTTAGGCTCCGCGACGAGCAAGCCAAGCGGTCAACGGCCAAAACATCAGGGCCGGCATCGACCATGCACCTATGAAATTCCATAAGACCAAACCCACCAAGGTCAAATACAGCGGATAGGTCACCATCAAAACCGCAAAAAGCACCGCATCAAAATGTACGGTATCGCGACAAAGGTTCATGATCCAGCTCCTAATGGGCCTGTACCACGGGGCGTGGAGCAGACGGGAAAGCAGAAGTAAAAATGGACTTGTCACGGTCCCTTGAACCGATAAGCCCGATGCGGAATTTTGAAAAACCTCCTGCTCGTCGATGGCTTGAACAACGAGAGGAGACATCGCATCCTTCAACCAACGATTAAAACTCAGCAGCCAACGAGCGGTCTCGGCATCCGACATTTCCGAATGCAAAGACACTAATTCCATAGCGCCGGAGCTTCGCAATTCTTCCAAGAGATCCGCAGCCTGCACTGGTTTTCCGAAGCGCAAATCGGCTGCCTTGCCAGGCCCGTGGAAATGCCCGTAATTGATTCCCACTGGGACAATCTCCAAGGGAATCCCTGCCTGAACCGCTTGCAACACAAGACGCGCTGAACCTTTGGACAAAGGCCTTAGTTTCCATTCCTGAACGCACAATCCCTCAGAGAAAATAATAATGGAATCATCGGACTTCCACCGTTCCAAACATAATTCAAAGGTTCCATAATTCTTACGCACATTCCCGAATCCCTCCCTATCCCTCCACACGGGCATCATTCGAAACTGGCTGCGGAGAAAACGATTGAATATAGGCGTAAAAGCATCTCCCCTTGCCAAAAAACCCAATTGGAATGGTACCACCGTTGCAACCAAGATAGGGTCCAGAAACGAAGAAGGATGATTGGCACAAAAAATCCTGGGTTTGGCCTGCACGGTTGAATTCTTCCACTGTTCCGGGAAGTGATAAACCTTAAATGCACTGAAATAAAAATACCTACACCACCTTATCCACCCACAGAAAAACCAGTAGACCATGGCCTATGATCTTCAATGTGTTACAAAGAAGAAACCGAACTGAACAAACGCTTCCAACGCACTTTGGACAAGAATGACTCCTGATAGTCCAAACTGAGCCAGACCATCACGGCTTTGCCCACCACATGGTCCTCAGGTACGAATCCCCAATACCGTGAATCTAACGAATTGTGCCGATTATCCCCCATCATCCAATAATAATTCATCCTAAAGGTGTACGAATCTGTGTCCTTCCCGTTGATCCAAATCTTGCCGGCGCGGACCTCCACCTTGTTGCCCTCGTAGACCTCGATCGCCCTGCGATATATGGTCAAATTATGGGTGTCCAAGGGCATACGCATCCCCGCGGCGGGGATCACCACCGGACCGTATTGATCAATGTTCCACGGATATTGCGCATAGTGAGGAAAGACTTCCTCGGTGAACATTTGGGCCGGGGCGGTATAAGGCTCTATAATCCTCACGTTCACAAAGTTTTTCATCTTGGCGGCATTCTCCTTGGTCAGACTGAAAATAAAATCTCCCTGCGCGGTCACTTGCCCCCCTTCGCTCACATCCATCTTGCGTAATACCAATGGGTTAAATCCGTTACCATCGGTTTGCAAATAGTAACGATGCTGGCTGTTCCTGGGCTCATCCACCAAGCGCCCGTTGATATACAAGGCCCGGTCCACCAGACGCAGGGTATCGCCAGGAATACCGACGCAACGTTTGATATAATTGTCGCGCTTGTCCACCGGACGCGTATCATCCATCGGGTAATTGAAAACCACTACATCGTTGTTACGGATCTTGCTCCAACCCCATAGTCGGTGATAACCCATAGAAGGCTTTTCTAAATAGGAAGGACCGCCCAACAGCGGCATAGTGTTATGGGCCAAAGGGAAAGCCAATAAAGTCATCGGGAAGCGAGGGCCGTAACTCAATTTGCTCACAAAAAGAAAATCCCCGACCATCAGGCTTTTCTCCATCGAAGGGGTCGGAATCGTGTAGGCCTCCACCACAAATGTTCGAATAAGGGTCGCTACCACCACCGCAAAGACAATGGCCTCCAGCCATTCCCTAGCCTTGGACTTGGTCCTGACGGGAGTCGCTTTGCCGGATTCAGGGGAACTTGAATTATTCTCTGGACGAAATGGATTCTGATTCATGAAAAAATTTTTATTTTTTGAGATATTTATGGGGATGGTTTGACGCCAATTCCAAATTCGTAAACCAAGAGCCCCCCCATCCATGACCCCACCGTGAGCAGGACCATGATCACGGTGAAAGCGCCCCAATAGATGCGATGCTCCTGCATGTTCATGGCTTTGGCCCGCAGCGTTCTCCACATGGCCATAAGGGTTGCCAATGCACCGTTCAGGTAGCCCATCAACTCATGCCTTTCCAGCCAATCGTGAGCTGCCTGCACCATGGGTTGCCTTTGAGTTTGCCCCAAAGCCTCCTCTCCAAGGCTGCCGCTAATCATCGCCAAAGCCAAAGCCGGAATGGCTGCGACTAGCATAATTCTCGACAAAAATTCCCACGAATCAGATTGCAAACCAATTCGGGGATGCATACGTGCAGTTTCGGCCAACCATGCGCCGGCAAGGAAAGCGATGGGGAAATGAACCAAGGCGGGGTGCCAAACCATTCGATCGAGAATCAGGGGATTTACCTTTTGGAACGACGCCTTGAGGATTAGGAAAGGAATTTCGACAAATCCAAACCAGGAATATTGGGAATCAAACCCTCGGTGGATTTTTTGAAAAGTTCTTTGTGGGTACGGTGGGCTTCCCGCAATGCGGCATCCACCGTGGAGGCCAATAACGCGTCCAAGACGGTAGCATTTTCGGGATTCAGGGAAGATGGCAGGGTCTTGATGGAAACGATTTTTTTGTTGGCGGTGCACACCACTTCTACCTCCCCGTTTTCGGAGCGTTGGGTCACCTCAATACGGTCACATTGGTTCCGGACATCCTCGACAGCCTCTTTGAGCTTGCCAATTTTGTCCATCATTCCAAACAAATCAAACATGATGCAGGGGGTTTAGTTCGCAAATTACGGCTCATGAACGTACAATCGGCCCTATTATTGACCGGGAGCCAGGAGATCCATCGAGTCCCCCAAATCCACAAGGGCCTTGAGCCCTTCTTTGGTGTAGGGAATCCCTTCCACAAGGCGTTTGGAACGCTGCTCCCACTCGGGCATGCCGTGCAGCACAAGACCTGCATCATGGAAGACCTGAGACCATCGTTCCATCCGTTGCCTATACACTTCATTGTCCATCAAGGCCTCGATGGCCAAGGCCCCAAAAGCATGCCCTATGCCAGGTCCAGGCCCACCAGTGGCAGGTTCCAAGAAATCCACAAAAGGCGGAACCCAAGGGCCGAAGGCAGCGCCACTCAACAAACCCGACCACAAATCCACCAAGGCACCCAGCCCGTACCCTTTGTGAACACCGCCCTCCGAGGTCGAACCCAAAGGCAGCAAGGCTCCACCTACTTGGAGCGCCCCTGGGCTGTTGGTCTCATGACCAGCTTGGTCCGTTGCCCAACCCAAGGGAATCGCTTGCCCTGCAGCAGCGGCCAATTCCAATTTACCATTGGATGCTGCCGAGGTTGCCATGTCCAACACCCAAGGAGGATGATGGCCCGCAGAAGGGAAGGCATAACACAAGGGATTGGTGCCTAAGATTCGCTTGTTCGATCCCAAGGGGGACACTAGCGGGGAGGCATTAGTCATGGCCCATCCCACCATGCCACGACCCGCCGCAACCAACGCGTGTTCTGCCGCAATACCAAAATGATTGGAATTGCGAACCAATACCTGGGCCGTACCGTACCGGCCCGCCAATTCTACCGCCTTCTCCATGGCCACTTGGCCCGCCACCAACCCCAAGGCACCATCGGCATCCAACACCGCCACCGCAGACATTCTTTGGGTCCACCGCCATTGAGGATCTGGATTGATACGTCCTTTGCGCCACAAACGCACATAGCCGGGCAAGCGGGCAACGCCATGAGAATCAATGCCTTTGAGGTCTGCCGCCACAAGCAACGCCGCCGCCATCCTGGCGTGGTCCTCGCTGCAACCAATGCGAAGAAAAACTTCCTTGACCCAACCTTTCAAAGCCTCCACAGACCAATACCCTTCAATTTCGCGAAGAGGTTTGGTTGAATCCGAAGAAGTTTGCATAGGGGAGGCGGCCTCGGGATTTTATTCCTTCAAACCCTGCGCAAGCACCTGTGCGATATGCAGGCTACGAACCCCAGCCATTTGACGGTCGGCATAGGCCTGCAAATGCATCAGACAGGACAAGTCCGCGCTGAGCAAATATTCCGCCCCGGTTGTTGCATAATGTTGAATTTTCTGATCGGCCATCGCAGTTGATATGCCCTCAAACTTGACCGCGAAGGTGCCTCCAAAGCCGCAGCAGGTCTCCCCGTCCGGGAGTTCAATCAATTCAAGCCCTTGAACTTGGGCCAAAATGTCCCTAACCTGGGATCGAATCCCGCATTCCCTCAAGGCCGAACATGCATCGTGGTAAGAAACCTTGTGGGGAAAATTAAAATTCAACGCCTTGAAACGAGGATGCGCATGCACAAATTCCACCCATTCATAAACTCTGGGACGTATGGCCTGCCAATCCGAAGCGCTTTGGCTATCTGCAGATAACAAATCTCCGTACGCATTGCGAATCATCCCTGTGCAGGAACTCGAGAGCAAGACCACCGGCCGAGGCACCCCGTTCTTGGCCGGGGCAAAGTCACGCAACCACTTGCAGGCCACAGGCTTAGCCTCCTCCCAAAATCCAGCATTGTACGCTGGCTGCCCGCAACATGTTTGACCAGGTGGGCAATACACCGTACAACCCAAAGCTTCCAATACCTTCACTGCCGCGAATGCCGCCTCCGGATAAAACTGATCCACAAAACAAGGCACAAAGAAATCCACTTCAACGCCAAAGTCACCAAAGTCCATACCGTTCATAAAATCACTCTTTTTCTTCAGCGATACACACCGCGTTTACGGTTAATGCCCAAAAAGTAAATTCCAATGATAAAATACAAGGCCAAAAAGAGGGCAGAATTACGCATGGAACCGGTCCACTCGTTGATGAAACCGAAGCTGAATGTCCCAAAGACAATCGCCAGCTTCTCCGTCAAATCGTAGAACGAAAAAAACGATGCATTGTTAAGCGTATTGGCTGGAATCATTTTGGCATAGGTGCTCCGTAACAACGTCTGAGTACCTCCCATGATGACCCCCACCACCGCGGCCATGATATAGAACTGGTATTCCTCGGTGACTTGAGCCGCCGCAATACAGACGGCAACCCAGATCAAGGAGGTCAGCATGAGCAAGCGAATATTCCCGTAGCGAGCCGCCCCACGAGCAAATCCAAACGAACCCGCGATGGCAATCAACTGGATCAGAAGTATCACCCCTATGAGGCGATCAGAGGACAAGCGCAGAACCTCCGCCCCGAAGAGCGAGGCCACCAACATGATCGTCTGCAGGCCAGCACAGGTGAAAAAGTAAGCCCACAGAAAGGTTTTGAGATCAGGCATTTGGCGTATTCGCTCGATGACAGATCGTAGTTCACCCCAACCGATTCGCAACCATCCCCCGATGCCATGAACAGGCAGCCCAGACCCGCTTGGCCTTTCGGTAGGCAACCCCCGTATCGTAATACGGGAAAAGCCCCACCACCACAGACCAACACTCACAAACGATAGCCTTGTGACCCCCGCGGTATCCATGTTCAACCAACCCGGATTGAGAATGAATAGCAGGTTGATGACCAAAAGCAAGACGGAGCCTACGTATCCGTAAGCAAAGCCCTTGGCACTGACCTTGTCCATTTGATCCTCGGTCACAATGACCGGAAGAAAAGCATTGTAAAACAATGCAGAACCTGCCCACGAAAATGCCGCAATCACAAAGCAGGCCATACCCCAGGCCAAGGTGGCACCTGTCATGAAATACAGGCCTAGGCAGGCCAGGCTACCCAGGGTGATGAACATGTTCATCATCATTTTGCGCTTGGCCCCGTAATCGGCCATACCCGACAGCAAAGGCGAAACGAAAGCCACGGACAAATAGGCCAAGGCCACAGCGTACGAATAAAGACTCCCTGCAGGCACTTCCCAAGAACCCCATTTCACAAAAGAAACCCATTCCGAACCTTCGCCCAATTGGTTGGCGACTTGCCGCGACCATCCGCGCTCCTTGGAAAGGGCTTCGGTTACCCCACTATAATAAATGGGAAAGATGGCCGAGGTAATGCAGAGATTGTACACCGAATTGGCCCAATCATAAAAGCACCAAGCTCGAATTACTTTGGGTTGGTTTTTGGGGGCTTCCGATTGAGGGGGTAATTGGTTCATCTCGAATTAAGGGCCATGGACAAAGCTAACCTGCGCGGGACCTGCCGCCAAGAAACAGTCCACCAAAACCTAGTAGAATCAAACAAATCGACCCCCATGATGTTATTCCCCTAATTATCATGAAAATTACCGTGGGACGGGTGGCCCATTTCAATGCTGCCCATCGCTTGTACCGACCCGATTGGGATGAGGCCCGTAACCGGGAAGTTTTTGGGAAATGCTCCTTGACCAATTACCATGGGCACAACTACGAAATGAAGGTCGAAGTAACCGGTACAGTGGATCCCGAAACAGGGTATGTCATCGACCTGAAGGTTCTTTCTGATTTAATCGCTAATAAAGTGACTGATCGTCTTGATCACCGCAATCTCAATCTTGATATTCCCGAATTTGCCAACCTCAACCCAACCGCTGAGCACATCTCCGCTTTAATTTGGAATATCCTCCGTGGTGAATTACCTGACCACTTGGATTTAAAAGTAATTTTGTATGAAACACCCCGAAATTATGCTATCTGCACGGGACCTTGAGCTCCTCGATGCCTACGAAAGAGGCGAACACCATCAGCCAGGTTCAACGGATACCCCGTTAAGAGAAGACGCTTTTGCCATGGATGACGATCTCAAAATGGAGTTAATTTCCAAACATTTTCGGGAAATCATGAATATTTTGGGATTGGATCTCACCGATGACAGTCTGCGTGGAACTCCGGACCGGGTGGCCAAAATGTATGTCAAAGAAATTTTCAGCGGCCTTAATCCTGCCAATAAACCCAAGATTGCGCTCTTCGAAAACAAATACGAATACAACCAAATGTTGGTCGAGAAGGATATCGTGGTCCACTCCAATTGCGAGCATCACTTTGTACCCATTGTAGGCAAAGTTCATGTGGCGTACTTCTCTTCTGGCAAGGTCATCGGCCTCTCCAAAATCAATCGTTTGGTCCATTATTATGCCCGCAGGCCGCAAGTCCAAGAGCGTCTGACCAAGCAAATTGCTGAAGGCCTCCAAGAAGTCCTGCATACCAAGAATGTTGCCGTCATCGTGGATGCGGCCCACCTATGTGTTTCGATGCGTGGTGTCCAAGACCATGGAGGCACCACCATCACCGCCTCGTACTCCGGAGTTTTCGAACAAGAGAACGTTCGCAGTGAATTCCTGAAGTACCTCGAAATCGGCAAGAATACCTGATGGAGACTTCGCTCGCCGGGCGTAGTTACCTCGTGGTAGGAGCTTCGTCTGGAATCGGCGCAGAGCTGGTTCGTCAATTGCATAATCGTGGTGCCCTTGTTTATGCTTGGGGTAGGCAGCCTCTCGAGGGAGTAACAAGCTCATGGACATTTTGGGATGTGTTATCGGGAGAGCCAGCCCCGGCAGCTTCTTTGCCAGAAACGCTTCACGGTCTGGCCTATATGCCAGGTAATATTCCGTTGAAGCCCTTCCACCGAACCTCCTTGGAGGAATTTCGTCAGACCCTAGACCTCAATTTGGTGGGCGCCGTCCAGAGCATCCAAGCGGCCCTCCCAGCACTCAAAAACGCAGGGGGGTCCTCTGTGGTCTTAATGAGCACGGTCGCGGCCCGCGTTGGTATGCCCTTTCACAGCTCCATCGCTGCGGCCAAAGCAGCCTTGGAAGGCCTTACCCTGAGTTTGGCTTCCGAATACGCCGGTCAACAGATTCGCTTCAACGCCGTCGCCCCCTCATTGACCCGCACTCCCCTTGCAGGGTCCTTACTTTCTACTCCTGAGAAGGTGGAGGCCTCTGGCAAAAGACATCCCTTGGGCCGAGTAGGCGAAGCCTCTGAACCAGCGGCTGCGATCAGGTTCCTGCTGGATCCTGAATCTTCCTGGGTCACCGGGCAAGTCTGGGGCGTGGACGGTGGAATGGCCAACCTCAAAGGTATTTGATGCCCTCCAATCCCGTTCACCTGCATTGGTTTCGCAGGGACCTGCGCTTGGACGATAACCAAGCCTTGAAATTGGCCCTGAACAGCGGGGCCAAAGTGCAAGGGATCTTCATCTTCGACCGCAATATCCTAGATAAACTGGACCACAAACAGGATGCGAGGGTCATGTTCATTCATCGCACCCTTCAAGCCATGCATCACGAATTGCAAGCTTACGGGAGCGGATTGAAAGTCTATTACGGGCAACCTGAGCAAGTATGGTCCAAAATTGTGGAGGAGATACCGGTTCGTCATGTGTTCTGGAACAGGGATTACGAACCCTATGCCCGTGAACGAGACCAGGCCGTCACGGCATTGTTGCAACAAAGGGGCATTGCGATAACCACCGCCTCGGATCATTGCCTCATGGAGCCAGGAAGGGTCTTGAAAGGGGATGGAACGCCCTATACCGTCTTTACCCCTTTTGCCAGGCGTTGGCGGGATTTGATCACCGGCAACGAACTGCAACCCGTTCCAATCACCGAGGAGGAAAAGCAACGATGGGCAAGCCAACCCAAGAAAGCCTTGACGCCGACCCTGGAGGATATGGGTTTCCAAGATTCTTCCATTCCTTGGCCGGAATTGCAAATTAATACCAATGTGTTACAAAAATATGCCGAACAGAGGGATATCCCCTCCTTGGAAGGCACCAGCCGCCTGGGGTTGCACCTTCGCTTTGGAACCCTCTCGGTTCGAAAGCTTGCATCGAAGGCGATTACCCTAAGCGATACCTTCATGAACGAATTGATTTGGAGGGATTTCTACCAAAGCATTTTGTGGCATTACCCCCACACGGTGAATCGAGCATTCAAGCCGGCCTACGATCATATTGCATGGCGGAACAATCCGGAAGAATTCGAGCGTTGGTGCCAAGGGAATACGGGTTACCCCATCGTCGATGCCGGAATGAGGCAACTCAAAGAAAGCGGGTGGATGCACAACAGGGTGCGGATGATTGTCGCCAGTTTCCTGACCAAGCATTTACTGATTGATTGGCGTTGGGGCGAAGCCTGGTTTGCCACGCACCTCCTGGATTACGATTTGGCGAGCAACGTAGGAGGTTGGCAATGGGCCGCCGGATGCGGTAACGACGCGGCACCGTATTTCCGCGTTTTCAACCCGTATGAACAGACCCGCAAATTCGACCCCCAAGGGCATTATATCCACCGCTGGGTTCCCGAAGTGGATGAACTTACGTATCCTGCGCCAATGGTGGACCATGCCCAAGCTCGGCTTAGAGCCTTGGCTACCTACAAGGAGGGACTTGCCTCGGTAGATTCCTCCAAGTAAGTACACCCCGGGATTTCGGTAATCAATTTGGGCCCAAAGGCCTGGGCCGGCGTAAGGAAGCCCACCATCCCCCTGTGCTTAAGCTCGGGGATTCGCTGCACCAGATGGACTGCGCTAAGGGCCGTTAAACGATAACTTTCAGGCAATTGCAGCCTTGCTTCCACTGAGACCCCCGAAGGATTGGTGATGCGCCCGTACACCATCGCAGATCCATGCTCGAGTTCAAGGGGTGATGGACCCCATACCGAACGATCCACTTTGCCCTGTAAAAATCGGCGGACCATTCGCATTCTTAACAACGGATTAAAAATAAATTGGAATTTCAGGATACGGTGTAAAAGCCGTGAAGCCGTGGTCATTGTTACGATATGGGGTATGCCCGTGCAAATCCCAGCGGTGAATAAATCTCCCCAAGGAATGCTGATGCACCATGAGCTTCGATCACCCCAATCAATGCGTTCCAAAAGACGTCCTACCGGACGCGGTTGTATTTTCCCATCGACTCTCTCAGCTCCCGATTCACCAATTCGTGTCAACAAGGACGATAAAGTGCCATGGGAAATTCGGCTTCCAAAATTCCCAAAGGCGAGCATCAAACGATCCCCGTCCGGGCAACGCTCGGCCAAATGCATCGCCATGCAATCGGTAGGGACCACATCAAAGCCGATGGCCGGCATCAACACAATGCCCGCCTTCTTGGCTTGATCGTTCATACGGTGCAATCCTTCCAGGACCGCCAGCTCCCCAGTGATGTCCAGGTAGTGAACGCCCGTTCGCAGGCAGGCTTTGGCCAATGCCCGGTAGGTGTGCACAAAGGGTCCAGCACAATGCAAAACTGATTCCAAACCCCGAAGACCCTCGACAATCGCCTCCGAGTCCTCCAAAGCAAAGACCCTGTAGTCCAATCCGTGTGATAGCGCCAATTCACGGACCTTGGTCGCGTTACGACCGGCTAACACCGGACGCAATCCTTGCGTTACCGCATGCGCCACCACCAAACGACCGGTATAACCCGTCGCTCCATAAATCATCCACAGTAAGGGCGCGCTCATATTCTGTCATCGACCTAGCGCTTAACCATCCTTACCCATCATCGCCAAGGCCAAGGCTTGCTCCGTTTGCCCTTGTTCCAGCAAGAGGCTGATCCGAAGGACCAGCTCGGAGCGCCCTTCCGGGCTTGAGGGTTCGAAAGTAGGCGCAGTGAATTGCTCCTGGAAAATTTCTTTACATCGTTCTATGTTTGGAATCGAGGGCTGATTCCCCAATCTGGCCAAGCGGTTACCATCCAAGGTTCCGTATTCTTGGAGCCATTTTGGCAAAGCATCCACACCAATACCGCAAGTTCTCAGCGGCTTCTCCACCTCGAACAAGCCCATGGACGAACGGGTGTACCAATCCCCCCCTAGCCTGGCAACGGCATCTACAGCATAGGGATCGATGGAACCCGTGGGCAAGAGGACCTCACGAGCTACATGAAAATAAACCACTTCGCAAATCACCAAATTACCCGCCCCACCTTCTGTGCCCAATGGCTTAACTTCCATGACTTTACATTCCATTTGCACAGGCGATTCGGCTACCCGGGGCGGGGCTACCTTCAAGGAAGGCCATGCTGTCAATCCTACCTTTTGAAATTCATTGACCCCATCGGCGTATTCCGAAGAAGCCAAGGAAACCTGTTCAACCAAAGCGAAGGGCACGACCTGAATCACCACCTCGGGAATTTCCATAACATTGCGTAAGGTATGCTTGGAACTCCCATCGCGTACCCGCAATGCGGGCGAAAAGATCAATACCGGAGGATTGGCGCTGAATACATTAAAAAAACTAAAAGGCGACAAATTAACTTCCCCATGTCGGTTAATGGTCGATGCCAACGCCACCGGCCTTGGCCCTACTGCGCCTTGCAAAAGGTTCTGAACCGACATCGTGTCCAAATTGGCAGGGTCCCACCCTTCAAAATGCCATGAGGTACCCGATGGGGTGGTTGCCGAGCTCATTGAGGGGTCTTCTTGAGCGCGAGGATTGAAAAGGCATCCGGATCCGCCACGATCGTATTGGTCAGCGTCCCGAGGCCCGTGATTTCCAATTCCATAACATCCCCTGGGGCCAACCAACGGGGTTGATAGCCTTCGGGGTCCAAGCGCCTGCCGGTGCCGTTAAGTTCCAGAAAGCAACCCGTGCCTACCGTACCGGATCCAATAACATCACCCGGCATGATGTAGGCCCCGTAGGCACAGCGTTCAATAATTTCGGCGAAGGTCCAGTCCATATCCTTCATGTTCCCCCTCGATACTTCAACCCCGTTCAGCCTGGCCTCCATTTCCAGGGCCAATGAGCGTCCAGTATGACCCGCTTTGGGAGGGCAAGCCCAAGTTTCCAATTCGTCGGGGGTGACTAGATAAGGCCCCAAGGCGGTTGCGAAGTCCTTGCCCTTGGCGGGACCCAGGCTCAGGAGCATTTCCTCCATTTGCAAGGTCCGCGCACTCCAATCGTTCATGATGGTGTACCCGGCAATGTAGAGATCGGCCTCCTCGGCGCGGACATTGCGACCAGCTCTTCCGATCACCACCGCAACTTCCAACTCAAAATCCAATTGCCGGAAATGATCGGGCATGCAGAGCACAGACCCTGGCCCGATAATCGCCTGATGGTTGGTGAAATAAAAAATAGGTTGATGGTCAAATTCTGGGATCATATCAACCCCCCGATTCCGACGAGCCGCGGCCACATGTTGCCTGAAGGCATAGCCATCCCGGCATGAGGCGGGCCTGGGTACCGGCGCAAGCCAATCCTTGGCCTCCAAGGCCAAAGGCTTGATGGGGGCATCCCCTTGGAGTACTCGTTGCTCAAGACCGCGCAGGGCATCCATGGCGGCCTCGCCTTGCTCCAAGAAGGCCATCATATCGGGTCCGCATTGAGGATTCCAAGTACTTGCATCCCAGGCTTGTTCCGCAGCCCAAAGGGCTACCCTGTCTTTTCCGGATGTTGAACGGTACGATATTAATTTCATAGCTATTCGATCAGGCCCCAAAGGTAAGGAACCTACCCATGCGCCTTGCGAAGGATGTCAATGGCATCGTGCAATTCCCCTTCAGAAATATTGAGCGGCGGAGCCAAGCGAAGTCGTCCCTCGTTGAACAAGAACCAATCCACCAATAGGCCTGCCTGCCAGCATCTGCTTATCCATTCCCTTGCCTTCATGGGGTCAATTTCCAATTCCAATCCAAGAAGTAATCCCCTTCCGCTTAGATGAATAGGGAATCCTGATTCAAGTGACCATTCCTTAACCCGGCCAGCAATAATTTCATGAGCCATCATGGCCCTTGCAGCCAAACCTTGGTCCCGAATCACCTCCACGACCGCTACTGCGGCGGCGGCACAAACCGGATTACCCCCGAAGGTGGTTAGGTGCCCTAAGGGGGGATCTTCCGCGAGATGTTGCATCATAGAGGAAGATGCCGCAAAGGCACCTATCGGCAAGCCACCCCCGAGGCCTTTGGCCATGACCACCACATCAGGGACAATACCGTCATGCTGAAATCCAAACCATGTCCCGCAACGCCCCAGCCCTGTTTGGATCTCGTCAAAAACCAGGGCTATACCGAATTGACGGCATCGCGCTTCCAAAGCCTTCAGCCAGCCAGGATCCGCGGGCAAGGCACCCGCCTCTGCTTGCACAGCCTCCACAAAAACCCCGGCCACCCGCTCATCCAAAAAATCCAGACAGCCTTCATCGTTGTAATCCAACAAATAGGTCTCCGGGAGCAAGGGTCTATACGGGCTGCGGTACATCTCCGAGCCCAATATGCTCAAAGCACCTTGAGTCCCTCCGTGGTAGGCATTTCGAAAGGAAACCAAACGAGTCCTGCCGCTTACCTTTTTCACCAATTTCATAGCCCCTTCGATGGCCTCAGCGCCGGAATTGGCGAAGTAAACCTGGTCAAAGGAAGGTCCCAAAAATTCATGCAGCAAAGTCGCCAAACGGACCTGTGGGTGTTGCACATGTTCACCATAGACCATGGTATGCCAATACCGGTCCAATTGCTCGGTTACCGCCCGATGAACGACAGGATGACGGTGCCCTACAATGCTCACCGAAATTCCCGAGATAAAATCAAGGTAGCCCTTGCCGCGGTAATCGTAAATGTAAGATCCCTCCGCGCGGTCCACCTCCAAGGCCATGGACCAAGGCGAGGTTGGAGCGATATGCTTCCTGAACAGGTCCCTTAAATGGCTATGCTCCACAGGAGCAAACTTAGCGCCTGCCGCGGTTGGGGCGCATAGGTTCCCTGCGATCTTGGATTCGTCGAATCAACTCTTTCTGGAATTCCCTTTCGGCTTGGTGCAAAACCACAAGTCTGCGTGATGGCAAAATGCCCTGCATGGATTTACGGAAATTTCTTTCGAGCTGCAATTCCTGTTCTCGAATGCTAAGCATTTCATCCAAGGCAGCGTTTGCTTTGTCGTCGCTGGAATATCCTCTGGTTCTAGATTCATCTATGAGGTCACGAATTTTGGCCCTAAGGTCTTCGCGTTGTTCATCGTATTGGTTATACACAGGCCAAAATTTCTCCGCTTCCTCGGAGCTGAGGCTCAATTCCTTGGTGAGGTAGGCAACCCTGGCCGCTTTGATTCTTTCTTGGGGCAGGGCTTCGGCCGTTGCCGCCAAGGTGCAGAGGAAAGCAAAAACGAACAAGTACTTCATCATGGCTTTATTTTGAATAATAATTTTCATGTAAATAATTGATTTATATTGTCTTGATATTAGATATTTAAATTAACGATTAAAATTCAGCCTCGGTCTCCTCCACCAAAATACCTAAGTCATGCGGCAAGGAAGGGAGGGCTTCATGCAAGGTTATAGGCTCACAGGTTAACTGATCAGCCCATTCGCTGAGGAGAACATGGTTGTTAGGATCTTGTTCCACTACCTCTTCTAAGATCTCCAAATTTGCGGCCTGCAGAACCGCTTCGTGCGCCTCCTCGATGCGAAGGTCTGCCAGCAACGCCGAAGACGAATTGGCCTCGATGGTAGGCTCATCACCGGACCACCAAAGACGCCCCAGAAACCAGGCCCCCACGACCAGTGCCAGGCTTGCCGCGACTGCCCAAGCCCTGGCATTTCCTGTCCAAGTCAGGATGACGGTCCTGCCATGAGAATTCATCCCCTTCGCATTGTCGGCCTTCTCCAAACGTGTCAAAACACGCTGGGGCAATTCGTCATAATACCCTTCGGGAACTGGATAGTCTTGACTGAAAGGTATCTTGGGGTGGCTTTGGAAATCCATGGAGGTTAATGAATGATTTATGGACATAACGAGGCGGCGATTGGTTTAACGGCGCTTCAAGATTGCCTCTACTTTTTTGAAGGCAAAGTGATACGAGGCCTTGAGAGCTCCTTCGCTGATGCCCAGGATTTCCGACATTTGCTCGTAAGGCAATTCGTCGTAGTACCTCATCTGGAACACCATACGCTGCTTAGGGGGCAGCCTCAGCAACGCCTTCTCCAACAAGTATTCTGGCGAATCTATACTCTCCTGGTGGGTCACCCTTTTCAGCTCAGCCTCCATGCGGACAGTGTCGTCACTTAGAGAAAGCATATGCCGTCGTTTCTTTTGGCTCAAATGAGAGAGGCACAAGTTCGTGGCAATTCGGTAAAGCCAGGTGTACAGACCGGAACGGGATTCAAAGCGGTCTAGGTTTTGATAGCAACGAATAAAGGTGTTTTGCAGAATATCGTCGGTTTCATCATGGTCCAATACCATGCGGCGAATATGCCAATACAAGGCTTTGCGGTATCGCTCCATCAACTTGGTAAAGGCCCGGTTGCGGGTATGCTCGTTGGCAAATTCAGCGAGTAGTTCAAGCTCCCAGGCCTTCTGGGCGGATAAGCCTTCCTGCGATGACAACGAGTCCGTTGAATCTGACACAGTGTTAAGACTCGCCCTCTTGGCCCAGGTTTAAGACGGAAAGTTCAACGAGATAGTCCATCAACGGCCAGCGGGGTAAAGGCTTCTCGCCCATGGACTCCACAGCGACCTTCCCATGGTCCATGAGAATGCGTGCAGATGTCGCAATCATGGCCGCATTATCGGTACACCAAGTCAAAGGCGGAATATGAACCTTGCAGCCCAATTGCTCGCCCAATGCCAACATGCGGGAACGCAGCAAGGAATTGGCCGCGACACCACCTGCGAGGCCCAGGCTTCGTGGTTTCCTCTGCCCAGCATGATGCAGGACGGGTTTCATGAGCACCTCGACTACATTGGCCTGAATGGAAGCACAAAGATCGCGAAGGGCCGAATCCCTGCGATCCTCAAGGTCAGGTTTATGCTTTGCCAGATAATACAAAACACTTGTTTTCAATCCACTAAAGCTGTATGCCTCATTTCCTAATTGAGGCATGGGCCAGGAATACGCCCCTGAATCGCCTTGCGCCGCCAAACGATCCAATACAGGCCCACCCGGGTAAGGCAGCCCTAACATTTTGGCACATTTATCAAAGGCCTCCCCTGCCGCATCGTCTAAGGTTGCACAGAGGGAGCTTCCCTCCAACCAAGATTCCATCCAAACCAAATGGGTATGCCCACCTGAAACCGTCAAGGATAGCATAGGAAATATGCCTTCCTCAAGCTCCTGTTCTACAAAATGCGATACCAAATGACCATGCAAATGATTGACCCCAATCAAGGGAATATCCAGCGATAGGGCCAAACCTTTGGCAACTGCAGCACCCACCATCAACGAGCCCATCAAACCCGGGCCTCGGGTGTAGGCAATGGCCTTAATATCGGACCAAGAGGTCGAAGTGTCGTGTATTAAATCATTGATAATTAATGACAACCACTCCTGATGAGCCCTGGATGCCAACTCCGGGACCACTCCACCAAAGCGCTGATGCTCCTCCTGCCCCGATTGCCTCATCCCTATCAAACGATGCCCCTTCAGCAAAGCCACGGAGCTATCATCGCAGGAACTTTCGATGGCGAGTATTATTGGCATTAGAAAATAATAATAGAAAACTTAGGCTTTTTTAATACTTGTAACATCCTACAGCTTGTTACGTTTAAAGTGTAAAAATGGCTTAATTTTCATAGATTTACGCTAAAATCAATTATGAAAACCCTTTTTTCCTCCAAAAATATCATTACTTACGTCAAGGGTTCTTAATCCGTAGCTTATTTCCTTTCCCATGGAAAATCCAATTTCCCAACCCAATTCACGTTGGGGACGTTTCGCCAAAAGGCTAGGGATAATCTTGGGTATAACCACAGGTTCAGGAATTTTGATAATAGGACTTATGTTGGGAACAGGATTGGGACAAAAATGGCTTTTGGAATTTGTCTGCAATGACCTATCCAATAGGCTAGGGGTCAAAGTGCAGGCCCATGGCTTGTCTATCACTATGGACAAATTGGCCTTGGAAGAGGTCTTGTTTTTAGGATGCCAAAATGACACACTCGCAATAGTCCACCGCGGCGAGGTACGGTGGAAATCCTTGGATCCATGGGATCACCAATACCGCCTTGGATCCGTCGACATTGACCGCATCAGAGTTTGGGTCAAGCCCTCCAATACAAAGGATAGCACATCGTTGAGCACCAATTGGGACTGTGTATTCCGCAATGCCCAACGTACCAAGACTCACGAGAGCGTAAATCTCTCTTTCACCCTCAACAGATTCCGGGCTCGCGAAGTCATTTGGATAGTTTCTGGATACCCCAAGGCCATTGATTGGATGCCCACCACGACCTCAAACTTAACCTTCAAAAAGGTCCGATACAGCGATAACCGTTGGCAGTTTGATTATTCATTCAAACAACTTTTAGCCCATAGCGCCTATCCTTACGCTGCAAAAGGCCATATTACCGGATTTTCGAACGGTGAACTTCGGGTTAGTCGATCATTCATTAAGCATCCAGAAGCTGAAATAGAAATTCCTTTGCTTACCAAAAACCCCTCCCAACCCTTAACCCTAAGCAATACCAAAATTCAAATTGCTGAAGGTCACCTAAACCGCTGGATTCCTGCTCCAACGCCATGGCCAGCCACAACAATCCATTGCCCTGTAACAAAATGGGATAAAGGTCGATTTTTTTGGGATAATGTTACAGCACGCCTAGCAGGCGGGTTGACCGCATGGTCTACCGGGTATTGCAACATGAAACTGCCCGACGCTCAAAACAAAGCTCATAAGTTCTATCCGGACAGTTCACTTCATTTAACTTATAGGTTAGAGTCACAACCGCAATGGGAAAGGGTCCTAACAGCTATTTTGTCCAATTCGGAGTTTTATTATCCGGGCTCAACAGGTAACATCACACCTAATATAATTCAAGCCTATTTACCCGATCCTCAAAATTGGAATATGTTGGGCCAAATAACTAACGGGTATTGGGGTTTGAGCACTGATGGCGAATTAAATAGCGGAATTAGTCGCCTAAAATTTGAAGCAATTTCCGATTCTACCTTGACAAATTGGCTGGGCAACGCAAGTCTCAATGGCTATACCCTATCTGGCTCAATGCGCCCATCGAATCGTTTAGCACAAAGCGGATTCCCGACATTTGAGGGCTCCCTCGGGTCAGCCGTTGCAAAGTGGTCCTTTCAAAAAGGAGATTTAGTCAAGGCACAAATCCATTTAGACTCTGTAGAACAGGGTAACGAAATCTACAGAAATTTACAGGGCTCCATCGAATTGAAATCAAATTCCTTCACTGGACAAATCCAGATCCGCGATACCTTACATCAACTACAATCGGAATGGTCCGGACTTTTTCGCAATGGCACCCTTGAACGACTTGTAGGCAACGGGAGTATTGATTTGCAATTCCCGTTGAATCCTGAGTTCAAAGGTCCGCTTCGTGTACTTGGCAACTTTAGTTACCAAGATACAGCGAATATTATCTACGCTAAACTTTCGGATGGCTTACTTCACTCAATTGACCATCGATTAAACGTAGAAAACGCGGTATTAACCATTAAAAATGGGGCAAGTGTCCCGGCCATTCAATTAACGGTAAACCGTGATAGTGTTCACTGCATAGGAATTATCCGCAAGAGTCATTTTAAGCAGGTTTATGACCAGGTATTCAATTTCATTGTCGGAAATTCCCCTTCCATTGACCCCGAAATACCTTTTAGAACCTATGTAACAATCCATAATTTAAATGATTACCTACCGTTTTTATCAAGACCACCTATATCCAAGTGCGGACAGGTTGTAGGTACAATGCAATGGTCCAGAAACCAATACGGACTTGATACTTCATGGAATAGATTGATTCGGGTCAATCTAGGATTGCCAGAATGGAAAAATTGGACTGCACAAAGCGCGGACCTTGTTTCTGAATCATTTGGCCCTTCACTTTTGGCAAAACTAGACATCAATAACCTCCAACAGAATGGGATAGATTTGTTTCGAAATATCCGGTATCAACAAGTTCGGAATAATTACATGTCCTCCATTCGCATTGAAGGTAAAGACTCCGCGAAGACAAATTCAGCCTTTTTCATTGGTTCCTTGAACACCGCAGGCGGCCAATGGGTTCTTGGAATTGACAGCCTCAAATTCCAAATCAAAAACCAAGAATGGTCCTCCACTTCAGGGGCCAAAATTCGAAAATACGGAGATGTTTGGGACCTTGACTCAATCCAATTAACCCATGGGGCCTCCATGCTTTCTATTAACGGGTTACTTTCGAATAAACTTGGAAATCGAATTACCCTTGATATTCGAAATTTAGGTCTTCAACAGTTGATGGCCTTTTCTGGCAAAAAAAGCAGTTTGTTAAACGGCACAGTTAATGGGAAAATTACTGGAGACGGCTTGTTGAACCAGCTCAATCTAACAGGAGAGCTGCGTATTCCCCGACTGCAATTGCAAGGGATGAACTTGGGTGAATTATCGATTCAATCCACTTTTGTGCCACAGAACAACCAGCTCGTCCTCCAAGCAAAACTTGATAACGGAGAAGCCCAGCCAGCTACAGTTAATGGATGGATTAATACCAATGAGCCCAGCCTACCCTGTGATTTTGTAGCCAAATTGGATATGGCCCCCCTGCAATTATTGGAATTGGCGTTAAAACCTGCAATGGACAGTATTCGAGGTGCGGCCAATGCCGAAATTCGTCTGACCGGCAGCTTCAAGGAACCACAAATGCGAGGATCAATTCGCATGAATGATGCTAGTTTTCGAATTCCATTTCTCAAAAATTCATATAAAATATCAGGAGACGTTCAAGTTGAGCCGGGCCAATTTATTTTTCCTAATAGTTTCGTCCAAGACAAAGAAAGGGGTCAAGCCAAAATCACTGGCATTGTCAACCATCGTAACTTCCGTGAATGGGCCTACAGGTTTGAAATGGATAGCGCCAATGATCTCTTGGTTTTGAACGAACCCCAATTGATCAAAGGAGACTACTACTTTGGTTTTGGAAAAATCAATGGCAACGGGTGGATTAAAGGCGATGAAAAATCAACCCAAATCCAAGTCAGCGCAGAGGCCGTCAAAGGAAGTCGGCTGATCATTCCTCTTGATGACCTCAATAAAGAGCGTACATACAATTTCATTCGTTTTAAATCCAAAAAAGGGTCGATAAATAAAGATCAAGAATCAATCAATGAACAGGCAGTTTCATTGAGGGGTTTAGAGTTTAACCTGGGACTGACACTGAACCCAGGATGCGCAGTTACTCTTCTTCTTGACAGACGGTACGGCGATCAAATCAAAGGTACTGGAAACGGGAATTTAAACCTGTTACTCACTAGAGAAGGGGATTTATCACTTACCGGAAATTATATTTTTGAACAAGGCAATTACACGTTTAACCTTGTGAATATTGTTAACAAAAATTTTGATATCAAGCGTGGTGGGCGAATCGATTGGAATGGAGATCCATATGCGGGCATTATGCAGATAGAAGCCGCTTACAAGCAATTTGCTTCAGTTAGAAATTTACTGGGAGCGAATGAAATAGTACAGACGGATCGCCGCAACATCATGGCTGTTGAGACCTATCTCAACCTTTCGGGACCTATTCTTCAGCCATCGGTTAAGTTCCGCCTCAACCTCCCCACGATTATTGATAACAATCCGAACGATTTACTTGTTCAGCAAATCACACGAATTAATAACAATGAACAAGAGTTAAACAATCAGGTCCTCGGCTTATTGGTTTCGGGCCAATTCATTCCTTCAGAGAGTTTAAACTCAGCAAACTTTGGTATTTCCACTGGGGCAACTGCGTTCAATTCGGTAACAGAAATGTTGACGACTCGTTTGAGCAATTTACTCAACAATTCGTTAGGCGGTGGGGTAAATCTTGGAATTAATTATCGAGGAGATCTGGGTACAGGTATTTTGAATTCAAACAATAATGTTGGCAGCACCCTTGCAGATAGTAACCGAAGAGATCTCAATGTAGCCCTGAATACCACTTTGTTCAATAACAGGTTAGTTATTGACGGGAATTTGGGTTTGGGAAACAGCCTTCAAGTGAATTCTCGAAACATGGCCGGAGGAATTAATCTGGAATACCTTATCAACCCCAGTGGAACAATTCGTGCCAAGGCATTCAATCGTCCTGACGATCGCATTCTATTCAATCAAAGCCAAAATCTGAACTACCGTCAAGGAATTGGCATCTCGTACAACAGGAATTTTAATCGATGGAGTGAACTCATACGAAAAAACCCCCGTCAATGACGAGGGTTTCTTTGAGCTAAATTCATTAATCCTGAATGAGGATTCTTTGAGGTGGCTTTTACAAATAAGCTACTGCCTTTTACAAATAAGCTGCTGCTAGGCGTTGTTTTCTGAGTTATCCTCCGACCCCGCTTGATCTTTAGATGCCTGAGACTCGGCGATTGGTTCCGCTTCGTTATGGCTATCCAATTTGTCCATAGCATCACGTGCTGCCTTCTTTTCACCTGCGAGGATTTGTTCACGTAAATCAGATAACGCGCTCAATTCACCCATGGTTCCCGAATCATTGGAAGAATCTTGTTTAGCCTTAGCCTGATATTTGGCCACTTCTTGCTCCTCTCCGGAACGCTCTTTGTCTTTGGCCTCCTGCCAGGTTCTAGCATGAGATGCTACAATGCGACGATTTTCTTTGTTGAATTCAATGATTTTGAATTCGGCCTTCTCTTCCAAACGTAATGCCTTGCCGTCCGCTTGTTGCAATTGTTTCTTGGGAACAAAAGCTTCAACACCGTAGGAAAACTGAACCATTCCACCCTTGTCGTCTATGCTGACAATGGTTCCTTGGTGCAAAGAGTTCTCAAAGAAAATTGTGGAGAATGTATCCCACGGATTTTCTTCAATTTGTTTGTGCCCAAGGCTCAAACGACGAGACTCCGTATCTATATCCAGCACAATTACATCCAACATTTGATCTTTTTTCACGAATTCTGAGGGATGATTGATTTTCTTGGTCCAGGACAAATCGCTAACGTGAACCAAGCCATCCACCCCTTCACCCAACTCTACAAAAAGACCAAAATTGGTGAGGTTGCGAACACGCCCATTGAGACGCGTGCCGACAGGGAATTTCTCGCGAATGGTAATCCACGGATCCGGGGTGAGTTGCTTGATACCCAAGGACATTTTGCGCTCTTCCTTGTCAATGGATAAAATAACAGCCTTAACAGTTTCTCCTTGCTTGATGAAATCCTGGGGATTCCGCAGATGCTGTGACCAACTCATTTCAGAAACGTGGACAAGGCCTTCCACACCGGGTGCGATTTCCAAAAAGGCACCATAATCTGCGACGGTCACTACTTTCCCTTCGATAATGGAGCCGGATTCCAAATTGGCAGTAGCAGTCTCCCAAGGATGAGCCGTTAATTGCTTCATTCCAAGGCTAATACGTTTACGCTCATCATCGAAATCAATCACCACCACCTGTACCTTATCGTCTAACTTGACCAATTCCGAAGGATGCGAAATCCTGCCCCAACTCATATCGGTGATGTGTAGCAATCCATCCACTCCTCCAAGGTCTACAAAGACCCCGAAATCAGTCATATTTTTAATAGTCCCTTCCAAGACCTGTCCCTTCTCCATACGGCTCATGATCACCGCTTTCTGGGCTTCGATATCACTCTCAATCAGAATTTTGTGGGATACGACGGCATTCCTTAGAACCGGATTGATCTTAACCACCTTGAACTCCATAGTCTTGCCCACATATTGATCGTAATCACGAACCGGTTTGACATCGATTTGTGAACCAGGCAAGAAGGTTTCGATACCGTCAATTTCAACGACCAATCCCCCTTTAGTTCGGGATTTCACCTTACCTTGGATGATCAAATCTTCTTCGTGAGATTTAACAATACGCTCCCAGGCGTTCATTATCCGTGCTGCTTTGCGCGATAACAACAAGTGTCCGTTCACATCCTCGCGGTTAATAATCAGCACCTCCACCTCATCGCCCACTGAAAGATTGGGCATGTCGCGGAATTCAGAGCGGGCTACCATACCATCGGATTTGAACCCAATGTTGAGAATCACATCCCTTTCGGAGATACCAGCCACGATGGCATTAACCAATTCGTTGCTCTGAACTTGATTAAGACTCACAGAGTACAAAGACTCCATTCGGCTCCTTTCTTCGGAGCTATAGTTGCTTTGATTACCAGACCCAATTGACCAATCGAAATCGGCCATGGGAACTACGGATGCCGTTGAGGCGGAATTGGGGGTAAGTGTTTGGTTTTCAGTCATTTATATTGTTTCCTTCCTGCTTTGGATTAAAGCGAGCGCAAAGATAATCCGAAACAACCGATTTGGGCCATTTGTCAAGCAAGGCCCTGTGGATGATTACCTGAAGAACAAGCCGAAGGTTTATGAATTACTTAGGTTTATCGGTCATTTTGACAAATATTATCTCGGATTTCGGCCAAAATGACCGAATTGCTTCGCAAAAATCAAGCTCAAACCGATGGCAAGAGATTTGGGGAGAAATTGACATGAACACCGACAAATTCACCGACAAAGTCAAACAATGTCTGCAGGAGGCTCTTCAAGGGATGGAAGCAGGGCGACAGGATTCCATTCAGACACCTCACCTTCTGGAGGCTTTGTTCGAAGTAGACGAGGCCTGGATGGGCAGTTTGCTTCAAGGTACGCCCGTCAAAGCGAATGAAATTCGTCGTCAAAACTTAGCGAACCATCAAGGACTCCCTGTTAGGCCCAAAACCAAAACCCTGCATGATTCACCCGTTTGCCTTGATTCCCTCGCCAACCAGGCCTTGATTAGAGGATTAGCCCATAGCCAAGCTATGGGGGATCAGTTTTTGGGTGTGGAACATTTGCTGATGGGCCTCTCCGAAAATTCCGATGCAACAGGTGAGCTATTGCGCAGCAACGGATTAAGTTCAACCAATCTTTTTCGCCTCTTTCTTAAATTACGCAAAGGACAAAACATCATGGAAGCATCCAAAGACTCCGAATACCAAGCCCTGACCAAATTTGCCCGAAACCTCAATGCCCTAGCCGCCGAGGGTAAACTAGATCCTGTTATTGGCAGGGATGAGGAAATTCGTCGAGTCATTCAGATTTTGACCCGTCGAACCAAAAACAATCCCCTCCTCATCGGAGAACCCGGGGTGGGCAAAACCGCTATCGCCGAAGGGATCGCCCAGCGCATCGTGAAAGCCGATGCCCCAGAAACCCTCAAAACCAAGGAGGTTTACGCCTTGGACATGGCCGCTTTGGTTGCTGGAGCCAAATACAAAGGCGAGTTTGAGCAAAGACTCAAAAGCGTGGTTCGTGAGGTCACCCAAAGCGACGGACAAGTCATCCTCTTCATTGACGAAATCCATACCTTGGTTGGCGCAGGCGGTGGTGAAGGCGCCATGGATGCTGCCAATATTCTCAAGCCAGCCTTGGCAAGAGGAGAACTTCGGGCAATCGGTGCAACCACCCTGGATGAGTACAGAAAATACTTCGAAAAAGACAAAGCCCTTGAGCGAAGATTCCAGCAGGTTTTGGTGGAGGAGCCTGACCGAGCAGATGCCATCAGTATACTTCGCGGCCTCAAGGAGCGGTACGAAAATCACCACCGCATCCAAATCCGTGATGAAGCCATCATCGCCGCCGTGGATTTGTCCGAACGCTATATCCCGCACCGTTTCCTTCCGGATAAAGCCATCGACCTTGTGGATGAAGCCGCCTCAAGACTTCGCATACAGATTGATTCCATGCCCGAAGCCCTGGACGAACTCAACCGCAAACTCATGCAGCTCGAGATCGAAAAAGAAGCCATGCTTAGAGAGAACAATCAGGACAAGGTCCAGACCCTCGAAATGGACTTGAACAAAATTCGCAAGGAAGCTGAGGAACTCACCCAGCGTTGGCAAAGTGAAAAGAAGGTGGTGGAGCAAATCCAACAATGCAAACTCAAGTTGGAGCAACTCAAATTACAAGCCGAACAAGCGGAACGTACTGCGGATTATGGCCTGGTTGCCGAAATCCGATATGGAAGAATGAAAGTAGTCGAAGACGAACTGCGCGCCTACATGGAACAACAGAAAAATACCGAAGGAGAAGGCAAACTGCTCCGCGAAGTTGTTGAATCTGAAGATATTGCCGAAGTGGTTGCCCGATGGACCGGGATTCCTGTGCAGCGCATGTTGGAGACAGAGAAAACCAAATTGCTGCAGCTGGAAGAAGAATTACACCGCCGCGTTATTGGCCAGGGACAAGCGGTCAAAGCCGTTGCGGAAGCAGTGCGAAGAAGCCGATCCGGTTTGCAAGATGATGGACGTCCTATGGGAACATTCCTGTTCATGGGACCTACGGGGGTTGGCAAAACGGAATTGACCAAGGCCTTAGCCTTACTTCTGCTCAATGATGAGCAAGCCATAGTCCGAATCGACATGAGCGAATACCAAGAGAAGCACAGCGTCTCCCGTCTCATTGGATCACCTCCTGGGTATGTAGGCTACGAAGAGGGTGGACAGTTAACTGAAGCAGTCAGGCGCAGGCCCTACTCCATCGTGCTGATGGATGAACTCGAGAAAGCCCATAGCGATGTATTCAATTTACTCCTTCAGGTCTTGGATGAGGGCCGCCTCACCGACAATCATGGGCGTACAGTGAATTTCCGCAACACCATCCTCATCATGACCTCCAACCTTGGAACAGGGTTAGAGAACGAAGACGAACTTAGCTTGAACAAACCGACCTCCCCGAACATAGATGACCTGCTAAGAACTCGTTTCCGTCCTGAATTCATCAACCGCATCGACGAAGTAGTGGAATTTCACCCACTAGGTCCAGAACATTTACGGTCCATCGTGACCTTACAAATGCGTGAGCTGCAGGAAAGATTAATGAGCCGGCAAATTCAACTCAGCTATACCGATGCCGTCGCGGACTACCTGGCCCGCCATGGATACGACCCGCGATACGGAGCACGGCCCTTGCGACGCCTTATTCAAAAAGAAGTCATTAACCGCCTCTCAACGGCCTTGATCAGCGGTGAAATTCATGCCCCAGACGCCATCTTGCTGGATTGGTTTGAAGAAAGCGGCATGGTCGTCCTGCCCAGTTCGTCGGTTAGTTTGGAAAGCCTGGGGCAATAAGTCCTAATGGCATATTTTGTGGCATAATTATTGCATGGTTCAGGGTTTGGAGCGAAATTTACCCTAACCCCTAGACACAGCCATGAGTATGTACGAAGACGATTCCGAGTTTATTCCCATCATGTCCTTCAACGAGGACGAAGACGACTCCCTGGCCGAGTTATACCAACAACCTATTCCCATCCTACCCCTGCGCAATACGGTGCTCTTCCCGGGGGTGGTTATCCCTATCACTGTGGGAAGGGACAAATCCATCCGCTTGATCCGTGAAGCCAATAACAAAACCAAGACCATTGGGGTCATGTCCCAACGGGATACTTCGGTGGAAGACCCTGGGTCCGACGATTTGCATCCTATTGGAACCCTTGCCAAAATTCTCAAAATGTTGCGCATGCCCGATGGCAATACCACCGTGATTATTCAAGGCCGTCAACGGTTTGAGCTAAAGGAGGTCGTCAAAACAGAACCCTACCTCAAGGCCATCCTGACGCCAAACCCGGATGTCTTGCCTGATAGGAAAAACAAAGAATTCAATGCCTTGATTTCAACCATCAAGGATTTGGCCCTGCAAATTATCCAGCTCTCCCCCAACATTCCCAGCGAAGCGGCCTTGGCTCTTCGTAACATAGAAAGCCCCACTTTTCTGGTCAATTTTATAGCCAGTAATCTGAATATTGAAGTTGGGGAAAAACAAACCCTCTTGGAAATTCACAATCTGCATGAACGATCAACCAAGGTACTGGAATATCTGCACAAGGAGCTCCAGCTTTTGGAACTCAAAAATCAAATCCAGTCCAAAGTCAAGACCGATTTAGACAAACAGCAGCGGGAGTATTTTTTGCATCAACAACTCAAAACCATTCAAGAAGAATTAGGGGGAGCGACCCCCGATTTGGAGGTTCAAAACCTCAAAGAGCGGGCCAAATCCAAAAAATGGAACGAGGCAACCCGTAAGCATTTTGAAAAAGAGGTAGACAAATTGCTGCGCATGAATCCAGCCGCCGCTGATTACAGCGTTGTTCTGAATTACGTTGAACTTCTGCTGGAACTGCCTTGGGATACGGTCACCAAAGACCGCTTTGATTTGAAACGGGCTCAGAAAATTTTGGATAACGACCATTACGGGCTCGAAAAAATCAAAGACCGCATCCTGGAATACCTCGCAGTGCTCAAACTCAAATCCAACATGAAGGCCCCTATTCTCCTTTTGGTGGGACCGCCCGGGGTAGGCAAAACATCACTGGGTAAAAGCATCGCCAGGGCGTTAGGTCGTGAATACGTCCGCATGAGTCTTGGAGGGGTTCACGATGAAGCGACTATTCGAGGTCATCGCCGAACCTATATCGGAGCCATGCCGGGCCGTATCATCCAGAGTATCAAAAAGGCTGGTTGCTCCAATCCTGTCATGGTGCTGGACGAAATTGATAAGGTAGGACAAGATTATCGTGGAGACGTTTCATCAGCTCTGCTCGAAGTCTTGGACCCAGAACAAAACAACGCTTTCTTTGACCATTACCTGGAATTAGATTACGACCTCAGCAAGGTTCTTTTTATTGCAACAGCCAACAGCCTCGCCCCCATACAACCCGCTTTGTTGGATCGTATGGAAATTATCGAAATCAACGGTTACACCCTCGAAGAGAAAACCGAAATCGCACGCAAGTATCTAATACCCAAACAACTGGAAGCTCACGGCTTGGACCGCCACGATTTGCGTATCCCCTCTGCCATGATTCGGCATCTCATCGAAGCCTATACCCGGGAATCGGGGGTGCGTTCCTTGGACAAAAAAATTGCATCCCTTGTTCGGGGTTACGCCAAACTCAAAGCCTTGGAGGAACCATACGATGTCCAAGTGGACCAAGAGAGTAGCTCCCGCATTTTGGGGGTTCGTCAATTTGAACCTGAACTCTACGAAAATAACCACCATGCGGGTGTTGTTACGGGATTGGCCTGGACCTCATCAGGTGGGGATATTTTGTATATCGAGAGCAGTCTAAGTCAGGGCAAAGGAAGGATTAATATCACAGGTAATTTGGGAGATGTGATGAAAGAATCGGCCAGCATTGCGATGGCTTATATCCGTTCGCATGCCGTCGATTGGAATATCAAGCCCGAACTCTTTGAGCATTCGGATATTCATATCCACGTTCCTGAAGGGGCTACCCCCAAAGACGGACCATCCGCCGGGATCACCATGCTGACTTCCCTGTTGTCCACTTATACGCAGCGAAAAATTCGCAAAAAGCTGGCCATGACGGGAGAAATTACCCTCCGGGGAAAAGTTCTCCCCGTTGGCGGGATTAAAGAAAAGATTTTGGCGGCCAAGAGGGCGGGGATTTCGGAGATTATTCTTTGCAAAGGCAACCGCAAGGACGTCGAAGAGATCAAGCAAACCTACCTTTCGGAAATGACCTTTCATTACGTGGATCGAATGGAGGAAGTTGTTTCTTTGGCCTTGCTCAAAGAAACCATCCCCAACCGCAAAGACTATTCCCAGTTTTACCAAAACACGACCCAAGCCTAGGTGAAGGGATTAGTCCTTGAATCCCACGGTCGGCGGGTAACCGTTCGCTTAAAATCGGGCGATCAAGGCAAGGTACAAGCCACTTTACGCGGCAAAATTCGTCTGCAAAATCTCAAATCCACTAATCCGGTTTGTTGCGGTGATGTGGTGGACTTGTGTTATCAACCGATTACCGGGGACTGGACATTAGAAGGCGTCGAAGAGCGGCGGAACCATATGGTGCGAAAGGCGACTAACCTGTCTAAACAAACCCATGCACTGGCCGCTAACTTGGATTGTGTTTGGGTGGTCTGTTCCTTGTTTGAGCCCAAGTTTTCAGGCGGATTCGTAGACCGAATCGCCTTGTCGGCAGCGGCTTTTGACATTCCCTGTCGTGTGATCCTCAATAAATCTGACCGGTGGAATGAGGAGGCAAGGTCTGTGGCCGAACATTGGCGGGAGGTCTATGCCGCTGCTGGTATAGAGATCTGGTTTAGCTCAGCCTTGAATGGAGACGGTGTAGCGGAATTGGCCCTTGCCATGAACAAAGGCACCCAACTTTTGACTGGGTATTCGGGTGCTGGCAAAAGCAGCCTAATTAATGCCCTCTTTCCGGGCCTACAAGCAGCGACCGGCGCCATTTCTGAATTCAGCGGTAAAGGGACGCATACCACCACCACTGCCACCCTCTACGAAACAGGAACCCAAGCCGCTGTTATCGACAGCCCGGGTATCAAAGAATGGGGGATTTTGGATTTGGAACCCTACGAAATTGCTTATCACTTTCCCGAAATTCGGAAACATTCTCCCCGCTGTCATTACCCAAATTGCAGCCATACCCATGAACCAAATTGCGCAGTACAGGAAGCGGTTCAAGAACAACGAATCTACCAAGAACGTTTTGTCTCCTACCTCAGCATTTTGGCTAACGAGGATCAATACAACTAAACCCCATGCGCTTGTTGTTACAAAGGGTGCGTCACGCCCAAGTTCAGATCGCAGATCAAACCCATGCCTCCATAGGCCCTGGCCTTTTGGCCTTAGTGGGTATCGCTCCAGAAGATACCAGCGAGGATATCCAATACTTGGTCGGGAAGATGCTTAGGCTTCGCATTTTTGGTGATGAAGAAGGTCGGATGAACCTTTCGGTTCAGGATATTGATGGCGAATGCCTGGTGGTCTCCCAATTTACCCTCATGGCCGATACTGCCAAAGGCAACCGCCCTGGTTACACTAAAGCCGCACCTCCCAGCATAGCCGAACCCTTGTATCAAGAATTTCTCGCGATCTGCCGAGAGGCCTTGCCCAATCGAATTCATGCCGGGGTCTTTGGAGCCGATATGCAAATCACATTACTAAACGACGGACCGGTTACCATCGCCATGGATAGTCGCTCAAGCATCTCAGAAAATCCCGCCAATCCCATAATATCCAATAGACGATAACATTGAATACGATAAATCTTCCTATGGACAAACCCAGCCCTAACCTCTTTACTGACCCTCAAGGTCTGCAAAACGCCCAAAACCTGATCCATTCTTGGATACTTACGTACGGAGTTCGGTATTTTGACCCTTTGACCAACAACGCGATCCTCATGGAAGAAGTCGGTGAATTGGCACGAATAATGGCCCGGACTTACGGTGAGCAATCCTTCAAGGATGGGGAATCAGCAGAACAATTGGGGCCAGAAATGGCGGATGTATTATGGATTTTGCTTTGCCTCGCCAACCAATGCGGGATTGATCTTGAACAAGAATTGCAATGTAGCCTCGCCAAGAAAACAACCCGGGATCAGCAGCGACACCGCAATAACCCCAAGCTGCAACCTTAAGTCCCCAAGACCAAGTCTTCGCCCACCAAGCGACCAAAAACAGGGCAAGCATTCAGCTCCGCACAAAAAACTATATCCTTCTCTAAGCCTGCCGAGGCCAATCGTTGATAATGCGAGGATAAGCGCATAGCCGACTGCAGGTCATGCCGGTGTTGTTGCCACAACGAACGCGCGGCTTGTACCCGGTCATCTTGAGCTTTGTACACCAAGGCGCCGTTAGAGGGTAAATCTTGGGAATCGGAATTTATCCAGGAACACAGGCCCTCGGCCAATGCACCGGCTAGCAGAGTATCTTCCCAAGAAAATTTGCCTTGCCAACCCGAACACAGGAGTACGGTAGGACGGGGTTGCCTCAAGAGCTCCAACATCAAAGCATCCAACCCCAAAAAAGAACCCGCCAAAATCTCCGAGGCTCCAGCCTTCTTTGCAGCCCATAAGGCCCGTGTTCCGTTGGTGGTGGTCAACGCCACCTTGCTTCCTCGAAAACGGGATTCACAAAAAACCAAAGGGGAATTCCCCACTTCAAAACCTGGAGCCCGCAGGCCTCCACGTTCAGCAGCTGGAATAAAACCCTGATCCGCCAAGGCAAGGCTTTCTTCGGTAGTCAAAACTGGCCGAAAACATGTTATACCAGCGTGAAGACCCGCACAAATAGCCGAAGTTGCGCGCAATACGTCCAAGACTACGGCACGAAAGCCTTCAGCGCTAGTTTCGCCCAATTCTTCGGGGGTGAATACCACCTGCAACGGAATCCCCCCATGGTAGCTCTCCATCGTCCGTCCTGTTTACCTCAAAGAAATGGCGGACGAACCAAGCATGCCCCCATAAGCCTATCCCGTATTTGAATCTTCACCAATTGTCCCTTTTCCGCATAAGCAGAATCTATATACCCCATTCCGATCAAATGCCCTGTGGATATGGACTCCGAGCCAGAGGTTACCTTACCAATCGGCTCATCTGCCTCATTACAAATTAGATACCCTTTCCTTGGTATTCCTCTCTCTTCCATCACGAAACCCATTAATTTACGCTTTGGGCCATCTGTCTTTTGTTGCAACAAATATTCTCGGTCGATAAAGTCTTTTTTGAAGGAAGTAATCCATGATAGACCCGCTTCAATTGGGGAAGTTTCCTCGTCAATATCGTTGCCGTAGAGGCAGAACCCCATTTCCAAACGAAGCGTATCCCTGCAACCCAACCCGCAAGGAACCAAACCATGCGGCACACCGGTCTTCATTAGCGCATTCCACAAGATGTGGGCTTGCTCCGAAGACACATACAATTCAAAGCCTCCGGCTCCGGTATATCCAGTGGCCGAAACCAGAACGGAACCTACACCGGCCACCGTAGCATGGGCAAAATGATAATACGCTAGACCGGACAAATCTGTATCGCAAAGGGGTTGCAAAATTTCTAAGGCAAGAGGTCCTTGCAGGGCCAGTAGTGCAGTGGATTTAGAGCGGTCTTCCATTACCACACTTAGGTCCGATGGAAGATGTTGACTCAGCCATTCCCAGTCTTTGCGAAGATTTCCGGCATTAACCACCAGCATATAGGATTCAGGGGCGAGCTTGTATACCAACAAATCATCCACCAAGCCTCCCTTGCCGTTGGGCATGCAGGAATACTGTACCCGGCCTGGAAACAAAGAAGCGACGTGATTGGAGGTCATTAACTCAAGAAAAGCGAGAGCTCCGGGGCCGCTCACCATAAATTCCCCCATATGCGACACATCAAAGAGACCGCAGGCTGAACGTACAGCCAAATGTTCTGCCTTGATACCGCTGTAGCTAACCGGCATTTCAAAGCCAGCGAAGGGGACCATCTTGGCTTGAAGTGCCAAATGGGAGGCATGGAGTGGGGTCTTGAGAATTAGATCAGTTTGCATCATGTTGGGGGATAGCGGTCAACAAATTAGCCTCAAAAGTACATTCAAGACAAACTTATCTTTGGAAGCAAAATCCTGAAAGTATGCATTTAGCAGAACCCCTTGCTTTACCCCCATTAGCAGCCGATTTTGGCCTCGAAATCATCGGGGATTCCGCTCTAATGATCCACGGTATTAACGAAATCCACAAGGTGGTCCCAGGTGATTTGACCTACTGCGATCATCCCAAATATTATCCCAAGGCCCTGGTCTCCCAAGCCACCGTCATTCTAATCAATGCACGGATGGACTGCCCAATGGGGAAATGCCTTTTGTTATGCGAGAGTCCATTTGATACCTATAATGCCTTAATAAGGCGGTACAGACCCTTTACCAATCCTATGGGATCCCGATATCATGCAGGTCATGACGTGGAAATTGGCGAGGACACCGTGCTCATGAACGGTGTTGTCTTGGGGGATCGGGTTCGCATTGGGAAAGACTGCGTGATTCACCCCAACGTGGTCATCTACTCCGATACGGTTATCGGCGATCATGTGGTCATCCATGCAGGATCCGTTATTGGCGCTGACGCCTTTTATTACAAAAAACGTCCGGAAGGTCACTTCGATAGGCTATTGAGTTGCGGCCGGGTTGTCATTCATGATAAGGTCGAAATAGGTGCCGCTTGCACCATCGACAAAGGGGTTTCAGGTGATACTATCCTTGGTGAGGGAAGCAAATTAGACAACCAGGTCCACTTAGGTCACGGGGTCGTTGTGGGAAAAAACTGCCTTATTGCCGCACAGGTCGGAATTGGCGGCAAAACCCGTATTGCCGACGGGGTTTGCCTATGGGGTCAGGTTGGGGTCCAAAAAGACATCGACATCGGCACAGGGGCCAACGTACTCGGCCAATCCGGGGTTACCAAATCCATTCCCGGTGGACAAACCTATTTTGGAACACCCGCAAGAGAAGTCCGCGAGGTTCACAGAGAAACCATTAATCTAAGGCGTCTTTTGGACCTCAAGGAAGGAAAAGAATCGACCGAATAATTTTAGTCACGAATTATCAAAGAGGGTACTGGCCTGATCTTGGTCGCGCAATCGAAAACTCAAACGATGCAAGGAGGAAGGACCCCATTGTTGCAGAGCGATGCGATGATCCTCGGTAGGGTATCCTTTGTTACGATTCCATTGGTATCGAGGGTGTTCCTGATGGGCCTCCAGCATGAGGGCATCCCGGTGGGTTTTGGCTAAAATTCCTGCGGCGGCAACACTGCAAAATCGACCATCGCCTTTGATTTCGCAACGGTAAGGAACCTTGCGCCATGGAACAAAACGATTCCCGTCCACAAGGATGATTCGTGGTTTTGCGGTTAGCTCATCGAGGGCTCGGTGCATGGCTTGAATGCTGGCTTGCAGAATATTCATTTGATCAATTTCCTCTGGGCTGCACCAACCCAATGCCCATGCCAAGGCGCCATCACGGATCTGATCGGCCATGGCTTCGCGCCGCCTTTGGTTAAGCTTCTTGGAGTCCCGTAACATGGACCAATCTTTGGAGGGATTCAAAATTACTGCCGCGGCAACCACGGGTCCAGCAAGGCAACCACGGCCCGCTTCATCGCATCCGGCTTCTCCGGGTTCCGGCACGATATAGCCGTTCACCTCGAACAATTTCGTCTCCTCCATCATCTGCTCTCCAGGTATTCTTGTCACAGGTCCCCTTGCAGTGGGCGCAAAAGTATTTCTTCAAAGACGGTCCTCGGTGAGGCTTGGTAAGCATGAAGAATGGCTTCAGCCACATCCTTGGGCGGCATAAGACGCTCTTCGGGCCAAGGGCTACCCGCCCATGAATCGGTGAAGACCGCTCCAGGCAACAGGGCTGAAACCGCAATGCCATCGCTCAACCATTCGGCCCTAAGCATTTTGGTCAAGCCTAACAAAGCGAATTTGCTTATGCAATACGATGCGCCTCCTGGGTAGGCCTTGAGGGAGGCCACCGAACACAAAGTGAAAACATAAGGCCTTGAAGATTTACGCAAAATTGAATGAAGAGCCCTGCTCAATTGGTAAGGGCTGTACACGTTCAGCGCCATGAGACCTTCCAATTGCTTGTCGGGGGCATTCAAGACGGTGTCCGAAACAAAAGCACCTGCATTATGCACCAACATATCCACCTTGGTAGCGCGACTAAGGACGAATTGCGCCATAGCATCGCATCCTTCCGGGGTAGATAAATCGGCGCTGAGGTATTGAACCTTATGGCAAAGGGCCAGCCAAGGCAATTGTTCTACCTCAGATCGGCCGCAACAAAAGACTTCCCAGCCTAATCCATCCAAAAGCTGAACCACCGCTAGGCCTATTCCCCGGCTGGCGCCGGTAACGACCGCAATTTGATTAAGGCTGGCTTCAACTTTGGTAGGCATAGCTGGGTGGTTACGTGCTTGGTTTCGAAATTCGAAAGTGTTGACTTTTCAAATGTATGCGCTACTATGGACAAACCATGTAAATTTGAAAGACAATTGCACTTGATTACCCTCTACCAAGGCCAGACGACCTCGCACCCCCCATCCTGATGAATTTTTTTTACAATTTTGGACGATACCTGATGATGCTTCGTCTCATGCTCTGCAAGCCAGAGAATGGACGAATGTATTGGGAAGAAACGGTTCGGCAAATGTCCTCCATTGGCTTGGGTTCGGTTGGCATTGTGGCCTTCGTCGCGGTGTTCATGGGGGGGGTTTCCGCCGTCCAAACGGTGTATCAATTGGTAGCTCCTTACATTTCTCTAACCGTCGTGGGTTCAATCGTCACCAATTCCAGCATACTCGAATTGGGCCCGTCGATTACCTCCTTGGTATTGGCCGGCAAAATTGGCTCCAACATTGCCTCCGAGCTCGGCTATATGCGAAGCTCGGAACAAATTGATGCCCTAGAAATTATGGGAGTCAATCCTGTGGCTTATTTGGTTGGACCCAAAATGGTCGCTTGCCTCACGATGATCCCTCTCCTTGTCATTACGTCCTTTTCCATGTCCATTCTTGGCGGCATGGTCATCTGTCAACTCACTGGCCTTATCACCTATGATCAATTTATCGAAGGAGCTAGATCGAGCTTCCTTCCCTATGATGTGTTTTTTGCAATGTGCAAGGCGGTCACCTTTGCTTTCTTCATTTCCTCCGTTTCGGCCTATCACGGGTTCCATGTCCAAGGCGGTGCCTTGGAAGTGGGCAGGGCATCGACCAAAGCCGTGGTATATTGTTGTGTATTGATCCTCCTTGGAGATTATATATTAGCTCAGTTGTTGTTATGATGGCAAGTCTTCTTGTAGACCTTATTCTTAAGAGATGATCCGACTGCAAGGAATTTCCAAAAAATTCGGGGACAAAGCTGTCTTGGAAGATATCCATGCTACTTTCCTTCCGGGCAAGGTGAACATGGTCATCGGTGCGAGCGGTAGTGGAAAATCGGTGCTTATGAAAACCATGGTGGGTTTGGTTAAGCCCGATGCAGGTCAATTGTTTTACCAAAACCTGGAATTAGGCGAAATGGACGTAGATCAACGGAACGAATTGCGTCAAAAAATTGGCATGTTGTTTCAATCCGCTGCTCTTTTTGATTCCCTTACAGTCTTGGATAATCTCCTCTTCCCTTTGAGGATGTTTAGGCCTGCCCCCAAAGCAGAAATGCAAGAACGAGTAGCCTATTGTTTGGAGCGGGTCGGCCTTGCAGGAACCGAAAATCTCTTTCCCTCTGAACTCAGCGGCGGCATGAAGAAACGTGTAGGAATCGCTCGCGCCATTGTTTTGGAGCCCCAATTTCTGTTCTGCGATGAACCCAATTCAGGATTGGACCCCAAAACTTCCATTCGCATTGACCACCTCATCCAGGATATCACCAATGAATTTCAAATCACGACCATTGTGAATACCCATGATATGAATTCGGTCTTGGAATGCGGGGACCATATTGTATTCCTTTACAAAGGTCGCAAAACTTGGGAAGGCGATCGCAGGCTCATTCTGAATAGCGATAACGAGCCGCTGAATGAATTGGTATACGCTTCAAGGTTTTTGCAACAATTCCGCGAAAAAGCTTCGTAATCTTGGTAGGACCTGGGGTCTGGCCTATTTTTGAGGCATTCCGCAAAGGCGGTCAATCCCTTCCTATGAGTATACTTGTTAACGAACATTCCCGAATTCTTGTTCAAGGCTTCACCGGAACAGAAGGAACATTCCACGCCGGACAAATGTTGGAATACGGCACCGATGTCGTTGGTGGGGTAACCCCCGGCAAAGGAGGGACCGAGCATCTGGGAAAACCAGTTTTCAACGACGTCCGTTCTGCTGTCGAGGCAACGGGCGCCAATGTCTCCATCATCTTCGTGCCTCCCGCCTTTGCTGGTGATGCCATCATGGAGGCGGCAGATGCCGGCATTCCCTTGATCGTTTGCATCACTGAGGGTATTCCCACATCGGACATGGTCAAAGCGGCTGCGATGGTCCGCCGCCGAAACGCACGACTGATCGGGCCCAATTGTCCAGGCATCATCACTCCGCAACAAGCCAAAGTGGGCATTATGCCTGGCTTCGTTTTCAAGCCTGGCAAAATTGGGATCGTCTCCAAATCCGGCACCCTGACCTACGAAGCCGCAGACCAAATTGTCAAAGCAGGCCTCGGAATTTCCACCGCCATCGGCATAGGTGGTGACCCCGTCATTGGAACTTCTACCCGCGAAGCCCTGGAACTGTTCATAAACGATCCCGAAACAGCAGGCGTCGTCATGATAGGCGAAATAGGAGGAGGCATGGAAGCCGAAGCAGCCCGCTGGCTGCGCGATGCCGGTAACCCCAAACCAGTCGTAGGTTTCATCGCCGGACAAACTGCCCCCCCAGGCCGCCGGATGGGTCACGCAGGGGCCATTGTGGGAGGCAAGGACGATACAGCCGAGGCCAAAATGCGCATCATGTCCGAATGCGGCATCCATGTCGTCGCATCACCCGCTAACATTGGCCAAACCATGGCTGGTTTGGTCAAAAATTAATAGACTATTGTTGGGTGGCGCCTTGCCTAAACTTCTGTAGTTTTTGCCTTAACGCATGGAACTGATTGTCATTCAATCCCTTATCCGATGACTTCGCTCCACCAAAAAAATCATCAAGGACGGTTAACGGGACCTTGATGTCAGCGGAAGTCGTGACACTTACATTGTTCGAATCTTTGGCCGCTATACCGCTGAACGTAAGAACATATTTATCAGATTCCTTTGCAACTGAAATCGTTTTGTTGGTATTCCAATACGATGAGATAACATAATTAGGGTCAGCGTCTCCATCGGAATTCAACCAAAAACCAAATACGTCGCAGGTCATTGGATTACCTGAGCTACTAAGAGCATAAATTCCCGTGTTCAAAGTAATTGAGTTTGCCGCCACAGCAAACTCACCCGCTAAAACATTTCCTATGCCTGTTAGGCTATCGGAAATGGTATTGGACGCAAAAATTACGTATACATAGCCTGTATCCTCCGGAATTATCCATCCTTTGCTGATTGGATATTTCTGGGTTCCAATTGTGAATCCATTGAAGGCAGGAGTAGGAGTCGGGGTGGGTTCGTCTTTTTTGCAAGAGGACAACGCCAACAAGGACACTAAAGACCCTAGCAGAAGAAGCGATTGAATGAAGTTTTTCATATTTGTTTTCTTAATTTAAAACATCGTTTTTGAAAATTAATAAATAAATCTGATTATGGAGCAACTTTATGTGTGGTTTTCAAAAATTTAACCAAATCTTAAACGAATAATCTTTACCACCTTAAAATAGCCTTGTCCCCTATGGTCCAGGAGAGGGCTTGATCACCGAGCGAGCACCGGCATGAAAGTGCTTGTCCATCAAGGCCTCAAATTCTTCGGAATTCAGCCAACCCCATCCGCTGAACAGGAATTCTTCCCAATAGGACCTCAGTAGAGAGCCTTGGGGGAATACCAGATAACGAACGGTTGGAGAAGAACCGGCAGGGATTCTTACCCGCCAACCCGAGAAATCTCCCTGCCTCGAATACGCAGAGGCCGTTCCCGCATCCATAACAGCGTAGGTGGTTCCGCTTTTCTTACCCAATGCTTTCCATAACATGGACTCCTCCGAAATCCTTTCGGTTCGGCATCGGGACGAAATCATCTTGGCCCACTCCTTTGCCCAGGCTGCCGTCATCGGCGATTGATGCAAAACCAGGTTTCGATCGTCCAGGCCTTGGGTCATGGCTTTCCAAGCCCCCCATGATGAACGATCCGAGAAAGGCACGAGCAGGACTACCCCGGATCGCAACCAAGGCAAAGGAGCTTGCCATGCGCTGTCCTTGACGGGATCTGCACCTTCAGCACCAACCAAGACCCCTGCTGCTTGGGTAGGGTCTGCCCCCATTGCGGAACGAAGAGAGGCGGTATCCGAATGAAAAATGGGGTCGAAATCCAGACGTATCTGTTTGTCACGTTGCATCCATCGTACAAACGCCCGTACCATATCCGCTTCCAGTCCTTGCCATTGGGGCACAGGTTCCTTGGAACCGGGTTCGTCCTCGCGCAATCGACCTTGAATCTGCACGCTGTATGGCGCATTCACCAACAAATGGAAATCCATTCGTGCAGGAACTTCCTTGGGAAGGCCAATTTCACGAACAGAAACAGCTGCGCCAAGGAATTGACCGGGACCATCCTGGGACCATCCCATTAAACTTGAAAACATCAACAAAAGGAGCAGAAGCAATATCCGAAAAATGTTATGCATAAAATTCTAATTAAAACTGAATTCTTTCTCAAAATGGTCTTTTCAAAAGAAAATCCAATTGCGTATGATCAAATCGAATTAAACGAGCATGCCCGCCAGGGCCGCATTGAGCAAAGAGGCCACAGTTCCTCCCAACAAAGCCTTGAGGCCCAATTGAGATAGCAAAGCCCTGCGCCCCGGAGCCAAGGCCCCAATCCCTCCAATCTGAATGCCGATCGACGCAAAATTGGCAAAACCACAGAGAGCGTAGGTGGCGATGATTACCGAGCGAGGATCTTGGAGCACCCCACTAATCTTGAATTGAGTCAATGTAGTGTAGGCAAAAAATTCGTTCATAATACTCTTTTCTCCCAACAACTGCCCGATAAGCAAAATATCAGAAGAAGCGATTCCTAACAACCAAGCCAAAGGTGCAAAGGCTAACCCCATCACATACTGCATAGTCAATGCCGTTTGTCTACCTCCGGTGGAAGCCGCAATCCTATCGTTAAGGCCGGTCCATTCCCCTATTCCATATTGCAACAAATAATTCGCCATTGCCATCAAGGCCGTGAAGACCAAAAGCATCGCCCCTACATTCACCGCTAATTTGAGGCCGTCCGTCGTTCCGTTGGCGATAGCTTCCAAAAGATTAGAACCTGACTGCTCGCTGTTCAATTCTAATTTCTCATTGATATGCTCTGTTTCAGGGATCAACATCTTGGCGGCCAAAATACCAGCGGGGGCGGCCATCATCGAAGCGCAAAGCAGGTGAGTCGCAAACATTTGTTGCTGCTGCGGATCAGTTCCCCCCAAGAAACCCACATAGGCGGCCAAAACGGATCCCGCTATAGTCGCCATCCCACCAATCATCAAGGCCAATAATTCGGATCGGGTCATCCCTTCGATGTAAGGCCTAACCAGCAAAGGGGCTTCGGTTTGCCCCAAGAAAATATTCGCCGACGCCGATAAACTCTCCGCACCCGACAATCGCAAACCGCGTCGCATTACCCATGCAAAAACCCAGACTATTTTCTGCAACAAACCAAGGTAATAAAACAAAGAACTTAAAGCAGCAAAAAATATAATATTTGGAAGGACCTGGAAAACAAAAATGAAACCAAAGCTATCTACCCGCTCCACCAATGACCCAAAGAGAAATACCGAACCCGCCTTGGTAAAACCAAGCACCACCACAAAAAAACCAGAAACCCATTCAAAAATTTGACGAAACCATGCCACCTTATGGACCATCAAAGCCAAGACCACTTGAAGCAGCAAAGCCGCGCCGACGGTTTTCCATCGAATGGCTTTGCGGTTCTCCGATAACAACCAAAGAATTCCAATTAGGAATATCATCCCCAAAACACCACGATACGAGTCAGCCATTATTTTGTTTTAAGGTTTAGGTTGGTTGTGCTTGCTTTCATTCTCCGCTTCGGTCCCGACGACGTTGTTCCATTTTATCTCGAATACGGGCTGCCCTCTCGTAATCCTCTTGGCTCAAAGCCTTCTGAAGGTCTTGCTCCAATGCTTTAATTGAAAGCCGGTTGTCTTTACTTTTCTCGCTCGGAGAACCTGGGAACCTATCCACCTGATCAGGTTCAGATGAGATCGATGTTTTCGGATCGAATGCGGCATCCCATTGTTCAGGTTCAATTCCACCTTGAGAGAGAACAGCTTCCACCGTATAAATTGGACAGGCGAACCTAACTGCCAAAGCCAAGGCATCGCTTGTTCTGGCATCCTGAGCCCATTGCTTGCCACCTTCCTCTGGTTTTGTCCAAACAAGGTTTGCAAAATAGACACCCTCCTTCAAATCTGTGATCAAAACTTCCTTGAGCGTCACCCCCAGAGTCCTGGCCAAACTCACAAACAAATCATGTGTTAATGGCCTTGCCGGCTTCATCTTCTCGAGCTCTATGGCGATGGCCTGAGCCTCGAAAGATCCAATAATGATCGGTAATTTACGCTTGCCATTCTTCTCTCCCAGGACAACAGCATACGAATGGATAGAGGCGTTGCTTTCGGATAGGGCCAACAATTCCAACTCCAGCTTTTTCATATCCGAATATACGGAGCCTTAACCTTTTCGCAGACGTCGAATCGCTTGCGTTAGTTGCGGAAGTACTTCAAAAGCGTCGCCTACCACTCCGTAATCCGCAACCTTGAAGAAAGGGGCCTCCCGATCCGTATTGATGGCCACAATAGTTTTGGAACTGCTCACGCCGGCAAGGTGCTGTATGGCCCCCGAAATACCGACAGCCATATAGAGATCGGGTTTGATGGTAATACCGGTTTGACCAACGTGCTCGTCATGAGATCGCCAATGCATATCCGATACCGGTTTGGAACAAGCGGTAGCCGCATCGCATACCTCGGCTAGATCTTCGATTAGATGCCAATGCTCTGGCCCTTTGAGACCGCGACCTCCGGAGATCACCCTTTCGGCTTCGGTTAATGGAATTTTACCCTGAACCTTCTGAAGCTCCAAACTACGAGTCTTGGCTGCAGCCGAGTTCACGGTAGTATTCCAAGGGAACACGGTACAAGGAGATGAACATTCCACAGGCTTAAGGGCATTGGGTAGGAAGGACAATATCCGCCGAACTCCCGATACCGAATACGATGCAATACCCTTATTGGAATAGACCGTGCGATATACCTTCCATGAACCGTCCGAAGCACATTCCGGAGGACTGTTGACCCCTGCGGCCAAGACCGCATCCCAAGCAACCGACAAGCGGGGCACAAGGGATTTACCACAATACGTATGGGCCATGACAAGGACCTCCGCACCGGATTCTGCCAAGGCCTGTTGAATCGCTAAGGCATGAAGATGAACTTCGAAAGAATTCAAGATACTTTCCGCAGGCATCCAAACCGAATTTGCTCCGTACAGGCCAAGCTCAGCTGCGGCTTGTGTATCCACTTGACCCCCGAGGAGTACGGTAATGTTCAAATCTCCCCGGGATTCGAAACTTTGACGAGCAAAGGATACCGCCTCCACGGCGCTCTTTTTGAGATGACCGTCTTGTTGTTCCGCATAAACCAATATTTTCATAACAATATATATTTCTGAAGTGGGTTACAATACTTTGGCCTGTTGATGCAGGGCCTCGACTAATTCATCCATTTGATGAACTTCAAAAAATCTGCAAGCCTGTCGGCTTGGTGGAAGGGCATGTTCCAAGACATGCATATCAGCACCTTTCCCCTGAGGGGCAAGGACTTGAAGCGGTTTGGTTCGAGCGGCCATGATGCCCCTCATGTTGGGAATACGTGGTTCGGTGAGTTCCTTTTGGCAGGTGATGACGGCCGGCAAATAAACCTCTAATTTCTCGCGACCTCCGTCCATATCCCTGCACACGATCATGCTGCCCCCTGCCCCACCCTCGATGGAAGTTGCCACGTTGACCAAGGGCCAGTCCAAATATTCCGCAAGCATTCCACCTACCAAACCGCCGTTGTAATCAATGGATTCCCGGCCTGCCAGCACAAGGTCAAAAGATGCGCTGCTTACAAAATGTGCAATTTCAGCAGCCACTTGCCTTGCATCCATGGGGGCCGTATCTATGCGGACCGCCTGATCTGCGCCAATTGCTAAGGCCTTCCGTAACACAGGCTCTGCATCGGCTCCACCCACATGCACCACGGTAATCGATCCGCCGCCACTTGCCTCGTTGAGCTCTAGGGCTTTGGTCAGCGCCAATTCATCGTAAGGGTTGATGATGTACTGAACCCCCGCTTTGTTAAGTTCTTTGTTATCGCTTGTAAAAGATATTTTGGTCGTGGTATCCGGGACCTGGCTAAGGCAAACCAATATGTTCATGGGGCTTATTTGATTTCTAGGGATTGAATCAGGAATACGATAAGAATGGGAAAGGGCGTAGCAATAAGGAAATGGTCCGAATTAAACCCCTTGCATTCGAAGACAAAAATAAGCGCCGGAGGCCCCGCCTCAAAGGCGATAATAGACCCCGCACATCAACCCAAAGCCGGTACGGGTACTGTTCAAGATCGGCACTTTTTCTGTGGACAGTATGGGATAAATCTGCTCCGACGCCGAAGTCTCCGTCCAATAGGCCGCAACATCCAGGGTCATGGAACCCACCTTGCGACCGGCACCCACCGTAAACTGCCTACGCGATTGATTCCACGGCCGCTCCACCAATTCATCCACAAAGGGGGTTGATGACCATTGGTACCCCGCCCTAAAGGCAGACGGACCTTGGACCCATTCGGTACCCATCCTAAGTTGTTGTCCCACCTGCAGGGAATTGCGTACGGTTTGGTTCAGCTCCTTTCCCCAATCTGAAATCTCGTAATCCAGACTTTGTTCGTCCCAGGCGCTGGCCACTCCCATGCCCCCGTAACCCATCCAATCATAGTCCACAGAAATAAGGCCATTCCTGCCCCAAAACATGGCCAAGGATAAGGTTGTCCTGTTGGAACCTTTGTAATTCCAAACAAAAGGGGCGACCGTGTCTGGGCTGGGCGAAGATGACCTAAGGGTCTCGGAAGGATTGCTCCACTTTGATGTCATCGTGGCTTGGTCATCCTCGGAAAGTTCGGTCCTTTCCCTGCCACTGTAGGCCAATCCCAACCTAAGCCAAGGCAAGGGTTGTGCCTGGGCTCCTACCCTAAAGAAATACCCCGAACCGGACACATCGAGCTGCCTGTAATAATCAAAACGATCAAAATCTGGTATGCTGTCCCGCAGATCGTTCTCGGTATAGGTTGACTTCCATCGATAATCCAATCCCCTGAGTCCGACGGAGGCCCCAATACTCAGTATGTTTTCGAAGCTGCTGGCCCAATGAAAACTGAACTCGGTTTGCCTACCCCTGGATTGTCTGATTTCGCTTTGTTGAATGTTGGCATTGGGAATAACCGTTCCAAACGTGGAATTAGGATTGGAGGGGTTGATTGGGCCGATGAGAGCGCAATCATAGGCAAGCCCTGAGCCATAATCATCCAGATTGGTGCCTAGATTGTATTCATCTGCCCAATGGTAAAGCAACGAAGTTTTGGTATTGTAGGCACTGTATTCCCATTGGTCCGCTAAGTTCCTGTTCTGGCTGTACC
>SXGR01052052.1_pt1 | contig 46980 bp, 36 predicted proteins | sample 3174711 | NCBI WGS metagenome assembly SXGR01 (sample SAMN11356860, study PRJNA531348) | freshwater metagenome | isolation source: freshwater sample F1-60 | place: China: Fuxian Lake, Yuxi | collected 2017-12-25
AAATTTGGGGAATACCAAACTTCTCCATAATCAGCTGCGCTTGGGTACCCTTACCTGCACCGGGTGCGCCTAACAAAATCACTCTCATTACGGATTGCTCCTCAAAATTATTGTAACCCTTGGTGCCAGATCGCCCTGAGCCCTAGGTCATTTATAAATGCCAACAGGCGCACAAAAAAGTGCTGCTAAAAAAGGCGTTAGGTTACACGCCCAAGCCGCCAATCACAACCTCAAGCCGTTACTGGCAAGGTGATCATGGTCATTTGTAAGCGATTAGAACAAGAGAGCTCTTGAATTTGTGCAATATTTGCACTCCTCGAGAGCACTAATAACTGAATTTCTCCTATTTTTATTGTGTTAGTAGATTTTACATCCTACAATTTGCGAAATAATGACAATGACGAGGGCGCTATTGATGGTTTCCAAAGTAGAACTTGATGAGTACGACCGCAAAATTCTACGCGCCTTGCAGGAAAATGCAGACTTCTCAATGGCCGATTTGGGCAACCTCATTGGCCTATCCCACACGCCCTGCTGGCGACGCTTAAAACGCCTTGAAACTGAAGGTGTGATCCGTGGCAAGGTAACGCTCCTCGATGCCAAAAAAATCGATTTAGGCGTACGTGTGCATGCCTTTGTAACCGCCAAGAATCACGATGAAGAGGCCTTAAGTGCATTTGAAGCTGCTGTGCAATCCATCCCTGAAATTGTTGAGTGCTATTCCACTAGCGGTGATAAAGATTACGTATTGCAGATAGTGATAAACAGTGTGGAAGAATACGAACAGCTTTTGCGTAAAACGTTACTCAAACTGCCAAACGTGGGCAGTATTCACTCTACCTTCTCGTTAAAGCAGATTAAATACACCACTCAGCTACCTCTTTAACGCTTGTCTACCGCTATGCGTTAAAGCAGCTATTTATGCAGTTTCAAACTCACCTTAATAAGCCGCTGATTTTTCATAGAAAGCACTACAAACTCAACCTGCCCAAGCCTTACTCTATCACCCACTACAGGATGGCGATATTTACTAAAGATATAACGTGCAATACTCCAGTTTGCCATTTCCGGCGGTACAGGAAAGTTATACACCATGCTCAGATCCGACAACCTAGCGCGTGAGGTAAGTACAAACTCACCAAAGAATGCCTGCGCCGATAGACGTTCATTCTCTTGCATGCCCACCAGCATTTTATCGAGGGCCTCCAATTCAGCCGGTAGACTCAACAAAAAGACATGGTCATCCGCTAAAAATTTTTGCTCTGGTAGTAAATTTACTGGATTACCATCGCGCAGCAGGCAGAGCAGCTGAACTTTGTTCGGCAAATGCAAAGTCCCCACCGTACGGCGCAATGCTGGGCTGCCTTCGGCCAACTTATAACCCACAAATTCATGACCAACCTGCCCTGGCAAACCCAACTCAACCCGTTGCACACGCGAACTACTAGTCGGCACGTTAAGGTTCAGCCAGCGCGCCATAGGCCCCACTGTCCAACCTTGCACCAATAGCGATATGAGTACGATAAAGAACGCGATATTAAAAAAGAAATTCCATTCAGGCACACCCGCCAACCACGGGAACATGGCCAGCACAATGGGTACAGCACCTCGCAAGCCGACCCAGCTAATAAAGGTTTTTTCTTGCCACGAAAATTGAAAGGGCAATAAACATAACCACACAGCCAAAGGCCGAGCGACAAACATCAATACCACTGCGACCAATAAGGCGCTGGAGGCGTACTCCATCAGCTTGTGCGGCGACACCAATAAACCCAACATTAAAAACAAACTGATTTGCGCGAGCCAGGCGATACCATCGTGAAAGCGCTGAATATTAAAAAGCCCACGCGACACGCGATTGCCTACCATTAAGCCCGCCAAGTAAACCGCTAGAAAACCGCTGGCGTGCATTACCGCCGCCAAGCCAAAGATAAATACGCCGCCAAAAAGTGCCAAGAGTGGATACAAACCGGGGCTGAGCTGCAAGCGCTCTACCCCATAGGCCAAGACTCGGCCACCCAGCAACCCCACCGCTGTACCTGCACCCATCTCCCACGCAAAATCGCCTAACAGCAGCCAACTAAAGTTAGGCTCTTTAGTGATCATCAATTCAACCAGCATGATGGTGAGAAAAACCGCCATTGGGTCATTAAGACCCGATTCAATTTCAAGGGTTGCGCCCACACGGGATTTCAACGCAAGCCCCTGCATAGTCAATACCGAGAACACTGCAGCGGCATCGGTAGACCCTACAATCGCGCCTAACAGGAGGCCGTGCACCCAAGATAAACCCAGAATCCACGCCGCTAAGGCACCGCAAACACCAACGGTAATTACCACGCCTATAGTGGCAAGCGAGAGCGCTGGCCGTAAACCCACACGAAACAGATGAATCTCTGTGCGCAAACCACCGTCGAATAGAATCACCGCGAGCGCCAAGGTGCCCATGAAATAAGCGGCTTTCACATTTTGAAATTGAACGCCTAAAAAACCATCTTCACCCGCCAACATCCCAATGATCAAAAACACCAAGAGTATGGGCATGCCCATACGCGGTGAAAGTGTGCTGGCGAGGATGCTGATAATAAACAGCGCGCCGCCAAACAACATGAGTTGGTTCAGTACTTCCATTCAATAAAACCTGTAAAAACAATCAATTAATCAAATATTTTTAGGATATTACTACAATCATAGCTGATAGATGCCACCCAATTTCGATAATTACCGCCTAGGATAAAGCCTCGCACTCAATCGCAGCCTTTTGTTCTGGGTCAGCATAAATACTGCTATGATTCGCACCATTATTTCTCCTACTAAGTTGTCCTCATGCTCAATAACTCTGCCCTGCAACAATTAGCTCAATTAAAAACCAATTTAGTCGCTCAAAAAGATATCGCCCAAGGCACAGTGCGCAGCACCACTAAGCGTTTTGGTTTTGTGCTTTTGGACGATGGTCGTGAAGCATTCTTAGACCCCGAGCAAATGTTGCGTGTCTTGCCAGATGACCGTGTTGAAGTGGAAATCACTACCAACAGTAAAGACCAACTGGAAGCAAAATTAGACAAGCTGCTCAGCAGTTCACTCACCGAATTTGTTGGCCGTTACGTGAATAAAGGCAATAACTTTTTTGTTGAGCCGGATGTCTTTAATTTCACCCGCTGGTTGTTTGTACCACCGCAAGATCGCAAGGGCCTGAATGTGGATGATTTAGTGCGCTGCACTGTTTCCCGCCACCCTTTTAGCGATGGCAAAGCACAAGTAAAAATAATTGCGCGCTTGGGCAAGGCAGACGAACCCGGTATTGAAAATCGTTACACGGTCGCAAAATTTCAATTGCCCAATGAGTGGACGGCACCCGCGCAAAACCAAGCCAGCGGCATTAACTGGTCGCCTTTGGTATTTGACAATGGCGAGCTGGATTTAACTCACCTACCCTTCGTTACCATAGATTCCGAAAATACCCGTGATATGGACGATGCGATTTATATCGCCGCCAATGAAAATGGCTGGGAATTAATCACCGCCATCGCAGACCCCAGCAAGCAAATTGACATTGATAGCCCACTCGAATTAGCCGCGCGCGAACGCGCCGCCACTGTGTATTTGCTGGGCCAATCTATCACTATGTTGCCCTCTGAGTTATCGCATGATACTTATTCGCTCATCCCAGAGAAGAAACGCCCTGTTGTTATTTGCAAAATGCAAATTGCCCGCAACGGCGAGATTACTGATTATGAATTTGCAGAAGCACAAATTCGCTCGCAACATAAACTAAGCTACCAAGCGGTAGCCGATGATTTAAATGGCGTAAAAACCTTAAACGATGCCGGCTTTAATGTAAGCGATGAAATCAAAAATCAACTGATCACACTGCAAAAATTTGCCGAGGTACGTGCCGACTATCGTTTAGAGCACACCTTAGTGATGGATGATAAGCCAGACTATTTTTTCATCCTTAACGATCAGAAAAAAATTGATCACGTTGATAAACGCGAACGCAATATCGCACACCGCATGATTGAGGAGGCCATGTTGGTGACCAATATTTGTGCGGGCGAACTGTTTGTAAAAAACCCCGGTTACGGTATTTTCTCTACCCATATTGGCTTTCGCACTGAACGCTTGAACGATGCCATCAGTTTAATCACTGAAGATCGGCCCGATTTAATTGAAGCGGGTTTAACCGCGAGCGATTTAGCACAGAGGGATAAATTCCAACAACTATTTAAAGAGCTGCGCACCAACCCAAGCAACAATTCTAAAAATGCACCGCTGTTGTCGCTTTTGCAGCGCATGCTACAAGCGGGCTCTCTGTCGTTTGAACATATCCCACATTTTGGTTTGGGTTTTAACGCCTACGCCATGGTGACTTCGCCCATTCGTCGTTACAACGATTTTTATAATCACCTCGCCATTAAACGTATTTTGCGCGGCGAACCTGCGATTGAATTAGACAGCGTAACCTTAGCAATACAATTGCAAGAGCAATTAAATCTAGGACGCCAAGCATGCCGTTATTTAGAGCTTTGGTTGCAAGCGCAATTTATGGCGCAGCAGGTTGATACGCTTCACACCGGCACTATTGCACTCGTAAACTCTAACGGTATAGGTGTGCGCTTGGATGATTTAGGCATTGAAGGCTACGCCATGCTCGCTCCACGCGATGGAGAGATAAAAGCACAATTTGATTCGCGCCGTTTAAGCTTAACGATTGAAGGCCGCACTTATCGTTTAGATGAAAAAGTGCATGTGCTGGTAAAAGAAGTGGATATCCTTAAACGCAAAATTGCATTTGAAGTTGTGGATCAAGAAACAGCTGATCGATTAAGTGCTTGGCTGTAGTAAATTAGAGGAAGAAACATCTTTATTTCAAGACTCGCTGTAAATACATCCGTGTACGCTCGTCGTCGGCATCCCTTCGCGATCCCGTCGCTTCGGGAAACTTCCCACATCCATGTGGGTCGTCCTGAGTCCGACGGTCTCGCAAGAATCACCTTAAGACGCAAACAGAGTTCATCGTTTGCGAGAGAATAAGCATGAGCAAAAACTACTGGCTCTTCAAAGCCGAACCTCATATTTACGGCATTGACCACCTCAATGCCGCGCCAAAAAAAATTGGCCGTTGGGATGGCATTCGCAATTACCAAGCGCGCAATTTTTTGCGCGACCACGTTGCGGTTGGCGATGAAGTTTTTATTTATCACAGCAGCTGCAAAAACGTCGGCATAGTCGGCACCGCAAAAGTTGTGAAAGCAGCCTATCCTGACCCCACCCAATTTAACCCCGAAAGCGATTACTACGATCCCAAATCCACATCTGAAAATCCGCGTTGGGTTTCCGTGGATATTCAAGTTACACAAACTTTCCCTCGAATTATTCCTCTGGCTCACATTAAAGCGCAGCCCGCGTTAGAGAATATGGTTTTGATAAAACAAAGCCGATTATCAACCCAACCGGTAACTAAATCAGAATGGGACTTTATTTTAAAGATGTCTTGAATTTTAAAGATGACTTGAATTTTAAAGATTATTAATTTCTAAAGATGGCTTGAACACAAAGAAGGTTTGACTCCATCCAATATTCAATACCTACCACTAAAGGAGAAGCGTGTGGCCAACTATAAATTTGGTATCAATGAACCGCCCCATAAACGCTGGCCTGTGGCTTGGTATAACCCAGCCGTGTTATTGCGCTCAGCGCAAGAACTGGTGGCTAGCGGGAACTTCATCCGCAATTTTGACCGACGCGAATTATTTAGCGGTGAGTTTAAGATTGTGGAGCAAGCTCGGGATTATGCGGGGGGCGATTACTGGTGGGATTTTATGTCCGACAGCGGTGACGGTGGCAATGCTAGCTATACAGTAGCCCGTGCTATGCAATCCCCCATACTTGACGTCGGCCTTGCTGAAGGCATGGTTACTGATATTGATACAAGGCTACCTGCGGGCAAACTCTTGGTTTTAGGTGGCGATCTAGCCTACCCCGGCGCGAGCACCGAAGAATATCAATATCGCTTTATAGAAATGTGGGAAGCAGCCAAACCCTTCGTTGAACCCCCAAAAAAAATCGAGAAAAAATCGGAGCTTACGGTTGCATCTATCCCTCAAAATCACGATTGGTTTGACAATATCTCCACTTTCAATCGCCACTTCATAGGCGACTACGAAAACCACTTTTTGCATGCCAATACGCCGCAAAACCGCAGCTACTTTGCCGCACAACTGCCTCATGGCTGGTGGATTCTCGGTTTGGACTTCGCCTTAGTGGGCGATATAGACCGCACTCAATACGAAACCTTTTTGGAGCTGATTTCCACGTCAACCGCTAATTCAGACCAAATTAACGCTGGCGATAACGTTATTTTGCTTTACCCGGAACCCTATTGGACACGCCCTTTAGGCGATACCGCAGGCGTTGGCTACCCCAGGCGCTACCAACGTTTAGAAGCGGCATTACTAGAAGCAAATGTTAAAATTCGTGTTCGCCTCGCAGGCGATTTGCATCACTACGTGCGGGAAGAGGCAAACTCAGGCGCTCAACTAGACTATGACGATTTGCTCATCACCTGTGGAAGTGGCGGCGCTTTTTTGCATCCAACCCATGCCAAGCGGGTTACTGACACCAAGATATTGGATCGGGTTCAGGATACCTGCGCCATGACGCCTGATTTAGAAAAACGTGTTTGTGTTGGTATCAAAAACACCAAAAGGCTGAGCGAAGACCAGCGTGAATATACTCATCAAGCCAGCTACCCCAGCCGAGAGATCAGCAAAAGCTTGTGCAAATGGAACTTATTTGCACTCTTTGCGCCTGCATCAATATCTGGGCTCTTTGCCGATAAGGTTAACGGCAATACTGCGCAACGTAGCCTTATGCGCTTACAAGAACTCTATCAAGGCATCACAGCAGGCAACATCCTGTTCCCTATTTTATTGGGAGCACTGTATTTATTGGCGGTTTACTGCAACAGCTTCGTGTTTAGCAAATCCTTTGTACCCGATGATTTTGTCGCTGCCAGCCAAATAGGCAACAAAACCTTTTTCTGTTTTTTACAACTTTGGTTTAAAGCATTATTTTTTAGCCCACTGGCACTTGGGGTTCACATTATTCTCTTGGGGCTATGCGGTTCTATTGCCCACGAAGACGGTGGCTGGTCGGTATTCTTCGGAGCCATCTACGGCGTGGTACATATACTGGCAGCAGCAACTTTATTCTGGTTGTTGAGTATGTGGGGGGTCGATCCTTACAGTAAAGGTATCTTGATTTTTATCCTTGGCGCCATTGTCGGCGGATTATTATTTGGCCTTTATTTTGCGCTATCGGCTTGGTTCGGCGGGCTAGCTAACAACGCTTTCTCGCCCTTAGGGCATCAAGGTTATAAAGGCTTTCTCCGTTTTCGCATAGATTCACAAGGCGCACTTCATGGCTACATGATTGGTACAGATGAGGTTCCAAAACGCTGGGTTTTTAACCCAAGAAGTAAACGCCCACTGTGGATTGAGAAAGACATAACTAAAGCGCCGATTTGGAAGGTGCGTGATACTTTTACCTTAAAAAAATAGGCCGATTTTTTGTTTAAATCTAATGTAATGCTGTTAATTGCCGCTGCAATCTGGGGTTTCGGATTTGTGGCGCAACGTTTGGGAATGAATTACCTAGAACCTTTTGGATTTAATAGCGCGAGGTTTTTATTAGGCAGCCTTTCTTTGCTGCCTTTGCTTTGGATTCTTTCGCGACAAAAAGTTAATCTAGAAACCAAACCGAATCACTCCCTAACGAAAGGCGGCATTATTTGTGGATTAGTTTTATTTGCGGCGGCTACTCTGCAGCAATATGGACTATTTTATACAACCGCAGCAAAAGCCGGTTTCATCACCGGCTTATATTTAATTCTGGTTCCCATGATCGGAATTCTACTTAAACACACCACTGGCATGACAACATGGCTAGGCGCAGTGCTTGCTGTGGTCGGTTTATATTTGCTCAGCATTAATGATGATTTCACCATGTCGCTCGGCGATATGCTGATTTTTATCGGCGCATTATTCTGGGCGTTTCATATTTTAGTCATCGACCACTTCAGCGGCCGCATTGATCCCATTCAATTATCAGCGGTGCAATTCCTCGTGTGCGGAATTTTAAGTCTCGCGGTTTCACTGATTATTGAAACGCCGACTTTATCTGGAGCCATAGCAGGCTGGCAGCCCATATTATTTGCCGGCCTTGTCAGTGTTGGCATAGCCTACACCTTACAAGTTATCGCGCAAAAAAATGCGAAGCCTAGTCATGCGGCTATCATTATGAGTTTAGAAGCCGTGTTTGCAGCGATTGGTGGCGTGTGGTTATTGGATGAAAGCCTAAGCCCACGCGCATGGATTGGTTGTGGGCTAATGTTAGCGGGGATGTTGTTGTCGCAGGTTAAATGGGAATACAAATCGAAAAGGAAAAGCAGATAGAAGTGCTGGCTTAATTAGCTCAACACCTCATTTTCTGCTTACATTTTTAAGACAAAGCGCTGCGAATTTTTTCAGCAGTTTTTTTCAAGTCTTCACCCTCTGCATTTTTCGCAAACGCGAAACTCAAATCATCCATTGAATCCATGGGCACCAAATGAATATGGGTGTGCGGCACTTCTAAACCGGCGATCATCATACCGATGCGTGTGCACGGAAAGAGTGATTTCATCGCATTGGCAATTTTGTGACTGACTTTCATTAAGTGCGCTGCGGTATCAGCAGGTAAATCACTCCATTGATCCACCTCTGCACGCGGGATTACCAACACGTGACCTTCGCGAATGGGTTGAATAGTTAGAATCGCAACGGCTATATCGTCTTCATACACAAAGTTACCGGGGATTTTGCCTTCCATAATTAAGGTAAATACACTTGCCATAAGATTCTCCTAAAAATAATTTTTCTTAGTTAATAAACCGCTAGACCATAGCCTAATAGTTGCCTGGCTAACACTTCATCCACCTGCGCGATAGTTTCATCGTGCAACTCAATAAAGTCATAACCGTATTTTTTATAAAATTCTTGCTTGTTTAATTTTTGGGTAAGTACAGCAGCATTATCATTTGCTCCCCACACATCAATGCAAATTTGTAATTCAGGCAAGAAAAAATCAGCACTGATTGCTTCATTGCCCGCGTGCAAAGTGTAAGCGCGGGAATGATTAATACCTGCGATATAAAGCCAGTTCTCAACGATTAATTCTTCTCGTGAATTGACTTGCTGGCCGCTTAATGAAGGAGCCACCACGTGTGAACGAGCCTGATTAAAGCTCGCTCCTGTAATTTGCGCAATCACCTCTGAAAACAATGAATTATCCAATAAAGTTTCAGGCCAAGTTGCATAAGGAACACCCGTCTGCTCACTGGCATGTTGCTCACCGCCAATAGCTTTTCCACGCGGGGTCAGCAACCAACCGCGAATATGTTTTTTAATCCATCCGCGCTCAGCCAATAACAAATTAATTAAGCGTGCAGGTAAATCGACTTTATTGCCGATATGGGTCGCACTGAGGGGCGCTTCTGGCAACAACCGCAACAGAGGATGATCCTGCACGGATTCCGGCCACGCAATGTATTCGCCGTATTTGGGGTGATTGATATAAATCCCGCCCTCAAATTTACCTTTCTCAGTCAGCTGCCAATGATTATCTACCTTAACCATCCAGCCGCCTTGAGCAAGTAGAATAAAAAGCTCTTTGCTTTCTTTATGAAGTTGGCGCGCCAGCGCGGTGGTGGAGATGTGCTTTTCGGACATAGAGTTAACCTTTGATTTTCCACTACTTACTTTAACACTGAGGGTTCGCCTACATATATCAGATTTGACATTTAATCATGTGCCACCAAACTAATTTTTATGCAATATAGAAGTTGCACTTATTATTTACATAAATAATTCAACTTCAATCAACCCCTGTAAACTGATAGGCAAAGCTACTAATAGACCGTCTCAAGAGATAAGTACTATGCAAATCTGGGTTGATGCCGATGCCTGCCCCAAGCCGGTTAAGGAAATCCTCTACCGCGCCGCCCATAAGCGCCAAATCACCATGATTCTAGTTGCCAACCAATTTATGGCTGCACCCGCATCGCCCTATATCAAGAGCATTCAGGTCAGCAGTGGGTTTGATGTGGCGGACAACTACATAGTACAAGAGCTGGTGGCGGGCGATGTATTGATCACCGCAGATATTCCCCTCGCCGCTGAAGCCATCGCCAAAGGTGCTGCGGTGATCAATCCGCGCGGTGAGCGCTACAGCAAAGACTCGATTGGTGCTCGCCTCAATATGCGCGATTTTATGGAAACCATGCGCTCTAGCGGCGTGGTCCACGATGGCCCACCGCCCTATAACGACCGAGACAAGCAAGCCTTTGCCAATGCCTTAGACGCATTACTCACCAAAGCCAAACCTTAGTAAATGTGACGCAACCGCTATTTTGCTGGCTTTATGCGCCACAACTCCCTATACTGCGCGCACTTTCAGTAACACCCCTCCCTTATGAGTTTATGTTGTGGGGTTCGCTGAGCAGGCAGGATGCCTGAGGGCTGCCCAAATAAGTTAGTTTGGTAACTAACAGACAACATGAAGTTCAAATTTCAGCCTGCTATAAAGTGCGCAATTTTCCAAAGAGCAAGATGCTTTTGAATTGCACTGTTTTTGAAAGCACTGTGCTCAAATTACTCAATACGATATTTTAGTTATTGGTAAGAGCACGCGGGAATCCGTTGATTTAATCGCTTTATCTTGCACCTGCCCTGCTTGTGCGAATTTCTTTTGTGTGCAAATCCTGTTTCAGGTTTTCACACCCATAGCGACCCGATCATCGCTCCCACACGCGCTGTGTGAATTATTTTGCCCAGCAAAAAAATTATTCGATCAATAAAAACAAAAACCGAATCCTTAACTAGCACCCTACCTAAATGGTAAAAAGCGCTAGCGACGGCTTTGCTTTATTGTTTTTTACAATCTTTCTGCATTAACCAAAGGTTTAAAAATGACTGAACAAATTCTGTTTGCCGACTTAGCACTCTCTGAGCCAGTAATGAAAGCCGTACTAAAAGTTGGCTACGAAGTTCCCTCGCCCATCCAAGCTGCAGCAATTCCAATTTTGCTAGCGGGTGGCGACATTCTGGGTATGGCTCAAACGGGCACAGGCAAAACAGCAGCATTCGCTTTGCCATTGCTTTCACGCATTGACATGAAGCAACAAGATCCACAAATTTTAGTTCTCGCACCTACGCGTGAACTGGCCATTCAAGTTGCTGAAGCATTCCAAAAATACGCGAGTGAGATCCCCGGCTTTCATGTACTGCCCATTTACGGCGGCCAAGATATGTCCACCCAATTGCGCTCTTTAAAACGCGGCGCACATGTTGTTGTTGGTACTCCCGGCCGCGTAATGGATCACCTGCGTCGCGGCAGCTTGAATTTGAATACCTTAAAAGCATTGGTACTCGATGAAGCTGACGAAATGTTGCGCATGGGCTTTATTGACGATGTTGAATGGATTTTGGAACACACTCCAAAAACTCGTCAAACCGCATTGTTCTCTGCGACCATGCCGCGCGAAATTCGCCACGTATGTAACAACTATTTGAACAATGCGAAAGAAATTAAAATCGAAAGTAGCCAATCTACCGATGCCAACATCGAACAAGTATATTGGATGGTAAGCGGCACGAACAAATTAGATGCACTGACGCGTATTCTTGAAGTTGAACCTTTTGACGGCATGATTATTTTCGTGCGCACAAAAACCGCAACGGTTGAACTCGCTGAAAAATTAGAAGCACGCGGTTATTCTGCGTCTGCTTTAAATGGCGATATGAATCAACAATTGCGTGAACGCACCATTGAACGCTTAAAAACCAACAAGCTTGATATCGTCATTGCAACTGACGTTGCTGCACGTGGTATCGACGTTGAACGTGTAAGCCACGTTGTAAACTACGATATCCCATACGACTCTGAAGCCTACGTTCACCGTATTGGCCGTACTGGCCGCGCTGGCCGTAGCGGTAAAGCAATATTGTTCGTTGCACCACGTGAAAAGCGCTTGCTGTACACCATCGAGAAAGCGACTAAAAAGCCAATCACATTGATGGAGTTGCCAAGCGGTGCAACCGTTACTCAACATCGTATTGATCAATTTACATCGCAAATTTCTACCACCTTGGCAGAGCAACCCGATTTAACTTTCTTTAATGATTTGTTGGCCGAGTTCAGCAACAAGAATGAAGTATCGCCAGAAGAAATTGCTTCTGCACTCGCATTCTTATTGCAAAAAGAACGTCCTTTACAAGTTAAATTTACCGATGTAAAACCCGAACGCGACAGCAGCCGTGACCGTGCGCCACGCGACGACCGAGGAGCACGTGGTGATCGCGGTTCACGTGATGGCGGTGATCGCGGCCGCAGTGATCGTTCGCGCGAAGATCGCCCACGCCGTGAACACAACGATGAAAACATGGTTCGCTACCGCATTGAAGTAGGTCGCAATCACGAAGCTCGCCCGGGTGATATCGTAGGCGCAATCGCTAACGAAGCTGGTATTTCTAGCAGCAACATTGGCCACATTAAATTGCACGACGAATTCTCCACCGTAGATTTACCAAAAGGTTTGTCTGGCGATGTATTGAGTCAGCTGAAAAAAGTGCGAGTACGTAATCGCCCACTGGAAATCAGTGTTGATCAAGGCGGCGCTGGTGGTAGCAGTGGCAATAAAGATTTTGGTGATCGCGGCCCTCGCAGCTTTGACAAACCACGCGATTCTGCTGATCGCCCACGCGGCGACAAACAACGTAGCTTTTCTGACAAACCACGCGATGGTGCACCACGCAGCTTTTCTGACAAACCACGTGACGGCGCACCGCGCGGCAAATTAGGCTTTAGTGATAAGGCGAAAGAAAGCAAAAGCTTTCGCCCAAAAAAATCTGATTAATATTTACGCTCATTCGAACTAAAAATTGGCCAGCTAATATGCTGGCCTTTTTTTATTGTTCTTTAAGGGGATTTTTTCGAGACTCAAAATCTGCCATTACGCTATCCATCATTTTTTCGCTATCCGTTTTTCCGCAACGAGTACCGCCCCAGTTAGTGCCACGTTCACGCCAATCTGTTTTAGGCATAGAAACAAAACAATTGCCATCACCCATATCGATAAACACACGCCCATCGCTCTCAGTCCAACTACCCGATTTTTCTTTGGCACGCGGTTTGTTTAACGCCTGTGCATCAATCAATTTCTGGCGCATCTTCGGATCAAATACTTGGCTATTAATAACAGAGTCAGATGATGTATCAAACGGAACAATAGGTGCAGATTGTTCCTCAATAACAATCTCAGGCACAATAGGAGCTTTAGTTGATGTAAATTCCACGGAAGGGGCTATAACCTCCAATTCAACGGAAGGCTTCTGAGGAGATAAATAGATCATCCTGAAAAATGGTGCACTTGAAGCTTCACGCTGTTTTGATTTTATATTGAAAGAAATACCAATTAAGACCAAATGTAAAAATACAATTGCTAAAAATACAAGCGCAGATGTTGGCTTAGCACTGCGGCCCCGGCGATAGCTAGCACGAGCGAACCATAAATCGCCAAATCGACCCTGTAGATTTAATAAAACCATTCCACCAAAACCCTTTGAAGAAACATTCAATGGGTGAATAGACCCAACATGTGCGGAAAAAGTTCAAACAGAAAAACAAACAACCCAAAATGCAAAAAAGCCATCGCAATTATTTACGATGGCTTTTTTGAAGGACTAATTTCTAGCGTTAAATCGCTAGAGTTTAATCATTACGCTGGCAATAAATCAGAAACTGCGTCGCGCTCTTCTTGCAATTCTTTCTCAGTCGCTTGCATTTTAGCGCGAGAGAAATCATTGATTTCTAAACCTTGTACGATTTCCCAATCGCCGTTTTTGCAAACCACTGGGAATGAGTAGATCAAACCTTTTTCGATGCCGTAAGAACCATCACTGTATACGCCCATGCTCACCCAATCATTCGCTGGTGAACCTAATGCCCAATCGCGCATGTGGTTTGCAGCAGCATTTGCAGCAGAAGCAGCAGATGAAGCACCACGTGCTGCAATGATTGCCGCGCCGCGTTGTTGTACGGTTGGGATGTAATCTGCTTCATACCAAGCTTGATCAACCAAGCTCAATGCTGGCTTGCCATTTACCAATGTGTTGTGAAGATCTGGGTATTGCGTTGAAGAGTGGTTACCCCAAATCAATGCTTTGGTGATGTCATTAATGCTGGTGCCAGTTTTGGTAGCCAACTGTGACAACGCACGGTTGTGATCCAAACGAGTCATTGCAGTGAATTGACGTGGGTTGATATCAGGAGCATTGCGTTGAGCAATCAAGGCGTTGGTGTTAGCTGGGTTGCCGACTACCAATACTTTAATGTTGCGTGACGCGTGGTCGTTAATCGCCTTACCTTGAACAGAGAAGATTGCAGCGTTAGCAGCCAACAAGTCTTTACGCTCCATGCCTGGGCCGCGTGGACGCGCGCCTACTAACATAGCGTAGTCAGCATCTTTGAAAGCAACGTTTGGATCATCAGTGGTCACAATGCCAGCCAACAATGGGAACGCACAGTCATCCAATTCCATCGCCACGCCTTGCAGCGCTTTAAGAGCTGGGGTGATCTCCAACAATTGCAGAATTACTGGTTGATCTTTGCCCAACATATCGCCAGCGGCGATGCGGAACAACAATGAGTAGCTGATTTGGCCAGCGGCGCCAGTGACGGTAACTCTTACGGGTGCTTTCACGGTAGGACTCCAACTTGTTTAGAAAAGAGATAGAACAAAAGTGTAGGGCATTTTGTGCCAATTGCCTGCTTTTTAGCGAGACCGGCGGGCATTATAGAGATTTAGCGGGAAATTTCACTCTGTTTATAAGTCTATAAATATAAGAAAAGGCCGCTGGGCGGCCTTTGACGACTGAGAGAACCAAATCAGATTGAATAGCGATCTTTGAGAGCTACATAAAGCTCATCTTTAAATTCGACTTTTGTTGTATCCAAGCTCAACACAACTTCAACCAAATGTTCATTATCTTCACGGCCATCGTGCCAGTGTTTGCGGTAGCTGCCGTCTTTGTAGCCGTGATCTTGGCGGAAAAAATTCAAGACATTTTTGCCCACGTAACCACGATAGAGCTGCTCAAAACTCATATCGATACCCGCCATTAATCGGCCAAATAACCCGATATGGAATTGGTGATCGTTTAAGGTTGCGGCGACAAATTTTTCTAAATCTAAACGGAAATCGTGTTCGTCAGTTACGATGACTAATTGATTCTGTATTTGCGCAACAATCAATTCTGGCTTAGTGCCACTCTGCAACAAAATACTCAAACCAAAATGCCAAATGTCGATAAGCTCAAGTGCAACCTGTTCGGTATCTGGAGTTTGTTTTTTCCACCATTTCCAACCGTAGTGATCCAAAAGCTCGGCGCACTCCACCCAAATAGCGCGATACCATTCGTAGCCTTGAGTTTGCCAATTGGCGTTTACTTTGGTGTTCATGCTGTCTTGCAAATCGAGCATGATTTTGATTTGTTGTGGGTTCATGATTTGTGGCCTTTATATCTAATTAAATTTTACCCCCTCCTAGCCTCCCCCTTCGCAAAGGGGAGGAACTGACTCTCCGACAATCGAAGGTTAGCATGGGGTCATGTCGGTAAATATTGTTTAGCTTTATTAAATAAGCGATAAAAATTTTCGCAGGTATGTTCGCCGAGTTGCTCAATGCTCATGCCCTTTAAATCCGCTACAAACTGCGCAACTTCACGCACGTATTTTGGCTCGTTAGGTTTGCCACGGTAAGGGATGGGCGCAAGGTACGGCGAATCAGTTTCAATTAACAAACGCTCGATTGGCATATTGCGCACAACCTCGCGGATTTGTTCAGCGTTTTTAAAAGTGACGATACCTGAGATGGAAATATAGTAATTCAAATCCAAGGCCGCTTTAGCCATATCCCAATCTTCAGTAAAACAGTGCAGCACACCGCTGCTCTCCAAACTGCCGTGTTCTTTTATCAACGCAAGCGTATCGGCTTTGGCTTCGCGGGTATGTACCACAACAGGCAAGCCGATTTTTTTACCTACACTTAAATGCAGCGCAAAACTTTCGTGCTGTAATTCTTTGCTTTCGGTTTCGTAGTGATAATCCAATCCCGTTTCACCGAGCGCAACCACTTTGGCTTGCGATGCCCATTGAATAAGTTGCTCAGCGGTTGCCGTACCTTCTTTAACATCACACGGATGAACACCCACAGAGGCAACAACACAAGGATGCGCCTGCGCAATATCAATAACGGTTTGAATATTCTCTAAGCTAACGCTAATACACATCATTTGCTGAATACCACGCTCATTGGCGGCGGCAATCGCATTGGCTAGCTGGCCGTCGTAACGGTCAAGATTTATTCGGTCTAGGTGGCAGTGAGAGTCGATTAACATAGAAAATGAGGATCAATAATAAATGTGGGGCGATTATAAATGAAGAAAGCCAGCACAGGGCTGGCTTTGTGAATCAGGTTAAAAAGACTTACATCGTATGGGTTGGCTTATCCGAATTAATCGAACCCGCAAGATAGGTTTCGATTCTGGTCACAGCTGTATTGTCTTGATCGGTAAACTGCACACCTATTCCAGCTGCGCGGTTACCTTGTGCACCGCGTGGGGTCACCCAAATGACCTTACCTGCCACGGGGATCTTTTCAACTTCTTCCATCAAACTCAACAACATAAACACCTCGTCGCCCAATTTGTAGCTTTTACCCGTGGGGATAAACATGCCGCCATTTTTTACAAACGGCATGTAAGCGGCGTAAAGCACCGCTTTGTCTTTAATGGTAAGAGAGAGTATGCCGTTACGGGCACCGCCACCTATCGCTTGCATAAGCTAATCCGTCTAAATTCATTGGATTGAAACATAATGGACTGAACCATAATTGAATAGTTTAGACCTGTCTAGTCGCCAGTGCCTGAGTATTTTTGAGCAAAACCAGCAAAGCTTATTTAGCACTTCTGAGTAATGCGCCCCAATCCATCAACATCTCTTCTAATAACAATTGTTTGTTAGGATTAGAAACTCCCAAGAGCTGGCGTTTAGAAACCAGTATTTTCTCTAGATAACGATGCAAAAGCGCAGCGGGAACTTTGGCCAAGCGGTCGCGTAAATCTTGCGGAAGCTGGTTCATCAGCACCTGCTCTACGCCAAGTTGCCATCGCATTAGCGAATGCAGCCACACTAAAAACCATTCAACCAAGGCAATTACATCGTCTTTTTGCCATTGTGAGGCAACTTCAATGGCTGATATTTGGCCGGTGCTGACGCGAATCAGATTTAGCAGCCAGGCATCGCGGCGCTCCAAGGCATCGCTTTCTAAGTAGGACAAAGCGGTAAGCGGCGCACCACCAGCGGCTTCAATAAGCTTTTCAACGGGAATATTGCTACCCACCATTAAGGGCTTGAGCCAGTGAATCACCTGTTCAGTGTTGGGCGTAGCGAGTAAGCGCATTTGGCAACGGCTGCGAATAGTAGGTAATACTGCACTAGGTGTATGGCAAACCAATATTAACAAAGTACTGGCAGCAGGCTCTTCAAGGGATTTCAGTAAGGCGTTAGCAGCATTCGCATTCATTGCCTCGGCGGGCTCCAGCACTACCACCTTATAACCGCCCTGCTGTGCGGTTTTGCCCAAATCCTCAATCAGTGCCCGCACTTGATCGACTTTAATGCCTTTAGCCCCTTCTTCTGGCGAAATCACAATCAGGTCTGGGTGATTCTGCGCCTTATTGAGCATGCAGCCACGGCATTTGCCGCAAGGTGTGCCTTCTATGGGAGATAAACACAGCAGCAATTGCGCTAGCGCTTCGGCGAGGTGACGTTTACCTATACCCTTAGCTCCCGCAAACATCAAAGCATGGGGGAGTTTTTTGGCGGCTATTTGCTGGCTGAGTTGCTGCCATTCTTGCAGTTGCCAAGGGTAAGGATGCGAGGGGAAATCAGACATAAACGCGCTCAACAAAATGAAGGCCGCAAGCTTACCAACGGCGGAGGCTAGATAGCAAACCCAATCCCAATAAGAGCCTGACAGGAGTCTGTTTAGCTATTTAGGCAGGGATTTGCGATAATCGCCGCCCTTTCCTTTTTATACACGCTAAGTCAGTAACCCTCGCATGAACGACATCAACACTGCCCTCGATTTCGACCTCGATATTCTCCATCTCGATGACGATTTAATGATCTGCAACAAACCGGCAGGTTTACTGACCGTTCCTGGCAAAGGGCCAGAGAAGCAGGATTGTTTGATTAATCGTGCGCTGAAATTTAACCCAAATGCGCGGGTGGTGCATAGGTTGGATCAAGGCACATCGGGAATTGTGATGTTTCCGCTCAACTATATGAGTTTAAAAATCCTTACCAAACAATTTGAAGCGCGCGGTATTCACAAGCGCTATGTAGCTGTAGTGAGTGGATTGGTTGAAGCGGATGAAGGCGAAGTAAAACTGCCACTAATTTGCGATTGGCCAAACAGACCATTACAGAAGGTGTGTTTTGAATCAGGCAAACCGGCGCACACGCGTTATCAAGTACTTGAGCGCGATGAGGCTCGCAATTGCACTCGTGTATTGCTAGAACCTGTGAGTGGCCGCACCCATCAATTGCGCGTGCATATGCTGAGCCTTGGCCACCCTATGCTTGGCGATCAACTTTATTCACCGTTGGATATTCAAGCACAAGCACCGCGTTTATTGTTACACGCGCAACACATTGAACTGACACACCCTATTTTGCGCCATAAAATTGAAGTGGAATGTTTGGCAGAGTTCTGATCGAAACAGTTCAATAATAAAGAAAAAGCGCAGAACCTTTCGATTCTGCGCTTTTTCGATTTAGCAAAAACGTGTTTTAACAGCCTGTTGTTACCACCACGAAAGTAGGCGGCAATATCGCCGACGTCGGTTGTGTATAAGCAGCTGTACAGTTAGTGACTACTGTCGCAGTCATCGTTGTCCCCGCAACTGTAGGTGTGTAATCAGGCGTCGATATGCCGGCTACAGCTGCAATAGTCGCCGCATTGGGGTAGCCATTCACAAAGGTGACAGCAACACCTTCAAATGTTTGAGGTGACACTGGGTTCACCAAGAACTTGCCATGCGTCAGAGCAGCCGCAGCCTTTAACGAACCCACCGCAGCGTTAACCTTCGCTATACGGGCATCTCTGGTTAAATCAACAAATTTAGGCAACGCGGTTGCGGCCAAAATCCCCAAAATTACAATAACGGCGATTAGCTCGATTAACGTAAAGCCCGATTGATTTTTATTCATATCATCACCTAATCCAGTCAGAGTTATGGCAAAGCTAACGATCAATCAATACTGCGAAATCGATCTAAATGCTAGCGGTTCTCTAAAACTTTAGTTCTAGATTGAAAGATAATCAAATAAGGAAATTTTATACGCCATCGCCTGACACTAATGTGGCTAAAATTAAACGTAGATCTGCCTGGACTGCCGCTAACTCTTGGCCAGCATTCACCAGCGCATAACGCGAGGGGGTCTGTTCAGCTCGAGCGCGGTAAGCACAACGTACGCGCTCAAAAAACGCCATAGTCTCGCTTTCAAAGCGATCCAACTCACCGCGTTGGCGAGCGCGATTGAGGCCAAGCTCTACATCAATATCCAAAATAAAGGTTAAATCTGGGCGCAAATCGCCCTGCACTAATTGCTCTAGCTGAGTGATAATGTTAGTACTTAAACCTCGTCCGCCACCTTGATAAGCATAGGTGGCATCAGTAAAACGGTCACTTAAAACCCAGGCGCCGCGCGCTAATGCAGGCTGAATAACCTGTGCGATATGCTGTGCTCGGGCGGCAAAAATGAGTAATAACTCTGCAGTTTCATCGACCGATTCATCGCGTTTTGCCAGCAATAATGACCGAATTTCTTCTGCCAAAGGCGTTCCGCCGGGTTCACGGGTGACAACCACCTCGATGCCTTTGGCCTGCAACCAATCCCGCACAAACGCCAAGTTGGTGCTTTTTCCGACACCTTCGGTGCCTTCAATAGTGAGAAATTTACCGCGCAGCATTGATCTATCTCGCTTTTACCTATTTATGTCATTTGAATTCGTTATTTTAACGAACACTACATTTTAACGAATAGAAGGTTTTAATGAATAGAAGGTTTCCTTCACCTTCGTTGAGCGCGTATCATACCCGCTTTTTAGGCATACTGACTTTTTGCCATACCTTTCCTGTCATAACGCTTTAGGAGCTTCACATGATCACTTTACATACCAATTACGGCGACATAGTTATTGAATTGGATTTCGATAAGGCGCCCAATACTGCTGCCAACTTTAAAAAATACGCTGAAGAAGGTTTTTACAACGGTACTATTTTTCACCGCGTAATTGACGGCTTTATGATTCAAGGCGGCGGCATGACTGAAGACATGAGCGAGAAAAAAGAAAAATACGCACCTATTCAGAACGAAGCTGACAACGGTTTGAAAAATCTGGTTGGCACTTTAGCGATGGCTCGCACAGGCGACCCACACAGCGCAACTGCGCAATTTTTTATTAACGTAAAAGACAACAGCTTTTTAAATCACAGTGCTAAAAACAATCAAGGCTGGGGCTATGCCGTGTTCGGTAAAGTCACTGCCGGTATGGATGTTGTGAACAAAATTAAAGGTGTGAAAACCGGCAGCAAAGGCCATCACCAAGATGTACCCGTTGAAGCTGTCATAATTCAAAATGTCAGCGTTGAAAGCGGCGCAGCTGCCGAATAATTATGTCAACACTGTTTATTTCAGATTTACATCTCCATGAAACACGCCCGCAGATTACGCGGGCGTTTTTTCATTTTTTGCACACTCAAGCATTAGGCGCAGAACAGCTTTATATTCTGGGCGATTTTTTTGATGCTTGGATTGGCGATGATGATGACAACGCATTAAATGCCGAAATCGCCACCGAACTAAAAAAATTGAGTAGCGCAGGCACTCAGATTTTTTTAATGCACGGCAATAGGGATTTCTTACTCGGTGAAAAATTTGCAGCGCAAGCTGGTGCACAATTAATTGCGGAGGGCACTGTCATTGATTTGTATGGCTGCCCTACTCTGTTATTGCATGGTGACAATCTATGCACCGACGATAAAGATTATATTGCCTTTCGCCAACAGGTTCGTTCGCCGCAATGGCAGCAGCAGATTCTTGCGCAACCGCTGGCTGCACGCCGCGCCTTAGCAGCGCAATTACGTGAAAAAAGCCAAGCGATGAACAGTTTGAAAGCTGAGGATATTATGGATGTATCCCAAGCTGACGTTATTCGCGTTATGCAAAACGCAGAGGTGACACGTTTAATTCATGGTCATACCCATCGCCCCGCACGCCATACTCTTGAAGTTAATCTAAAGAGCGCTGAACGCATTGTATTGGGTGACTGGCACGATTTAGGTTGGGTGATTGTTGCTGACAGAGACAAAACAGAACTCATCAGTTGGTCACTTTAATCATCCAAACATCATAGAGCTGCGCCCATGTTGCTAATAATGATCATAAATAGCTTTTTAGTCGGCAGCGCAGTTCTCATTCACTTTGAAGTACTCAATTGGTTATCCTTAACAATTCCCAAACTACCTGTTAATCGCCGCCTTAGTGTTTTGTTCGGTATTTTTGGGGCACTTATCGCGCATGTTATTGAGGTTTGGCTGTTTGCGTTTGGTATTTATGGGCTGGTTCACTCAAAACAATTTGGCGAGCTACAAGGCCCCATTAGCAACACCCTGCTTGACTGCGTCTACTTTTCATTTACCTGCTATACCACCTTAGGTTTCGGCGATGTTCGCCCCATTGGCCTTATTCGTTTTTTAACGGGTTTAGAAGCGCTCACGGGTGTAGTACTTATAGCTTGGACATCCTCTTTTATGTTTATTGAGATGCAGAAATTCTGGAAAGCAAAATAGCGCTGCTGAGTGCAGCAAACATCTGCCAGATTTAAAAGCTTGGCTATACTCAAGGCATCTTTAGCCTCAGGTTAGTCGCCCAGATTGATTTCGTCTCCCGCCTTACACCTTAGCCCAGACAAGTTCCGCCTTGTCTGGGCAAGACCATTCTGGATACGCCATTTACGCGGGGGCTTGTTCATCTGCATTTTACTTTGTGGGCTGTTCTGCTCTGCCGACCTTAACCCTAATAAACTTGAAAACACCATGCAAACTCGCTTTGGTGCCAATGGGGTTAGCAAGCTACAACAGTGGCAATTTTTAATTGAAAAGCAGCAAGCTGGTTCAGCGCTTGAAAAAATCAAAACAGTGAATGACTTCTTTAATAAAAACACACACTTTGCAGACGATAATATCCATTGGAAACAAAGCGATTATTGGGCAACACCGATTGAAACACTGGGTAGTGGCGCAGGCGATTGTGAGGATTACACCATCGCCAAATACTTTACGCTGCTACGTCTAGGTATACCGATTGAACAGTTGCGACTGATTTATGTAAAAGCACAAATTGGCGGCAGCACCAGTAAACTATTTCAGGCGCACATGGTGCTTGGTTATTATGCCGAACCTAATTCAATTCCACTTATTTTAGACAATTTGCTATCTGAGCTTACAACTGCTGATAAACGCGATGATTTAAAACCGGTATTCAGTTTTAACAGCGCCGGTTTGTGGGTTGGCAACCAGGCACAGCCACAGATTGATCCAACTGCACGTCTATCACGCTGGCGCGATGTGCTTGAACGTATGAAACTAGAAGGTTTTTATTAAGCCAATTGAAGAGACGCGACCATGTCATTAATAAAACAATTATGGATTGGGATTATCGTTCTGCTACTACTCGCATTAGGTGGCAGCTTTGCCATTAGCATTACATCCGCCAAGAATTACCTTGAAGAACAGTTGCGTGTAAAAAATTTGGACAACGCAACTTCGCTAGCGCTTTCCATGTCGCAAATGGAAAAAGACCCCGTGACATTAGAATTATTGATTAGCGCGCAATTCGATACTGGACACTACGAATATATCACCCTAGCTGACCCGCAGAAAAAAATGCTAGTAGAACGCCACTATGAAGAAAATCGGGGCAATAAAAAAACATCTAATGTACCCACTTGGTTTACACAGCTTGTTAATTTTGATGCGGCACCCGGGATAGCTCAAATTCAAGATGGATGGCAACAATACGGAACTCTGACCGTAAAAAGTCATTCGCGTTATGCATGGCAAGCGCTCTGGAATAGCACCTCACAATTACTCACCTGGTTTGTTGTTGCTGCCCTTTTAAGTGGGCTGGTAGGCACATTGATTTTGAAATTTATATCTAGCCCATTAAATATTGTTATCAAGCAAGCTGAAGCTATAGGTCAACGCCGCTTTGTCACGTCAGACGAACCTAAAACCACGGAGTTTCAACGTTTAGTTCGCGCTATGAACACGCTTTCACAAAGCGTGAAAACGATGCTTGAAAAAGAAACCAAACAATTGGAAAAATTGCGCCGCGAATCGCAATTAGATGCCTTGACTGAATTACCCAACCGCAATCACTTTTTAAATTTATTAGAAAGCAAACTCAACCGAGATGACAGCGATAGCGCAGGTGTTATTGCGATTGTGCGTTTTTTAAATCTTACAGATATAAATAATCACCATGGGCGTGCTGCAGCTGACCACGCACTGCTACAAATTGCAGGCGTACTACACCAATTTATTGACCACTACCCCAGCAGCCATGCGGGGCGTTTAAATGGCAGCGATTTTGTTCTGGTAATTTCTAACAACCCTTCTGCAGAGGCCATTGGCGCTGAACTTTCTGAGCAATTAAATGCACAACTCAACGAAGATGAATTGCGTAGCATTCAATTACCAATTGCAGTATGTACCTATAATCGCGGCGAAAAACGCAATGAACTTTTGCATAAGCTGGATGGTGCTTTGGCGCAAGCAGAACTGAAAGGTAACCGTGCGCTAATTACACTCAACCGTACTCACCAACCTTTAGCGCACCGCAATCTAAACGATTGGCGTGAAGCCATTACCCAAGCGCTTGAACACAAAAAATTGCAACTAGCGCAATTTTCTGTTTTTTCACCTTCTGGTGAACTTTTGCATTTTGAAGCGCCCGTGCGCTTGCTATTAGATGATGACTGGCAACCTGCTGGCTACTTTATGCCGTGGGCGGCACGGCTTGGCATAATGCCCGCCATCGATTTAGACGTTATTAAAACAGCATTAAAAAATTCAGATAAGAAATCAGCCATTGCGATTAACATTTCGGCAGATTCTTTGTGCAGCGCCACTTTTCGCGAACAGGCAATTTCGCTATTAAATCACTCCCTCGAGAAAGCTCACCATATCTGGCTAGAGTTCCCAGAATCTTGCGCGCTGCGCCACATGGCAGAATTGCGCAGCTTTACCAATGCACTGCGTGCTATTGGTTGCCACATTGGGCTTGAACATGTTGGCTTGGAATTTACTAAAATTCGCGAACTACAGGATATAGGTTTGCACTATTTGAAAATTGACGGCGCAATTATTCGTGATATTGATAGCAATACTGGCAACCAACAATTTTTATCTGGCCTATGCAAAATTGGCCACTCATTGGGAATGCTAATGATTGCGGAAGGCGTAAATTCCAAAGCGGAAAAAGAAAAGCTGGAACAACTTGATATAGACGGTTTTACCGGCCCCGGTGTTTAGAGATTCAAAGAGAGATTCTGATCATAAAAAAAGTGCAAAAGCGCCTTGTTTTATTAAATCGTTTTATTCGAAATTAAATATTTAAATCATCGCCATCATCAAGTAAGTTCATCCCCTGCCGCTGGCCGCGCAACTCGCGACGCGACAACAATTTTGTCTGTGCAGCATCGGGCAAATCAGTAAACCGAATTGTCCCCTGATCCACCAAAAGGTTGATGACATCTTCAAGCACCCGCGCCATCGCTTGATCAGATTGCTCTAATGTAGCGACTTGAGTAGATTTTAAAGATTGCAGATATAAATGTAACTCGCTGGATTCATCACCAACATATTCACTAATATCCTCTACTGCAATTTGGCTTATCGCAATAATTGCACCGTCTTGATTACGTTTTATATACATAGATACATCCAAATATACTTAGGCAGTTTCTCATCCTTGAGTAGTTACACAAAAACCTAGTTATCAAACCTCAAATTATTAACTTTCAATACGTCAATAATCGCTGCATCGCTACCCGTTAAGTCAACACCGTTCAAGACAATTGTTTGGTCTGTCATAGCGCTGTAATTAGAACCATTAAAACTACCTGTGCTACTAATAGAAACTGTAGTGTTAGTACCATCGCTTGCAAAATGTAAAAAGTTGGTCAAGTTGCTACTATTTTCACTTTGTAATAAATCACGCAAATCTAATATATCGCCGCTAGCGCCTGTTGTGAAATCAGTAATGGTATCAACCGCTGGTGAGCCTTTGCTGCCTTGATCATTTAAACTCCATTTAAATGTATCCGCACCAACGCCACCGGTCATCGTGTCATTACCACCGCCACCCACTATCTGCTCGGAATAAGCTTCGCCCTCCAAAACATTACTGCCAGATGTACCCGTTAAATCACGACCTACCACTGTGACAGTGGCAATTGCCGTAGAAGTGCCGCCATGACCATCCGATATAGTGTAGTTAAATTCATCCGTTACAACTTGCCCAGAAGAGAGCGAATTCGCATTATTAGCCGAGTAACTAAAGCTTCCATCTGTATGAATAACTAAACTGCCGTAAGTTAGGCTAATCGTGTCGCCATCGTTGACATTCGCATTATTGATCTTGGTAACAAGCAAGCTATCGCCATTACTATCCGTATCGTTAGAAATCAGCTTTAAGCTTGAGCCAGAGCCAATAGTCAATAAAGCCCCTTCAGCAATTGTGTAGCCGGTATTTGAGCTTGAATCGCCACTTGCAGAAAAGCCAGTTAGGAAATAATCGCCGCCATCACCAGTAGCGTCATTGGTATTCAAGGCAGAAAATTTAACGCTATCAAAAACCAAGTTACCCGTGTTGATAGTGAAAGAACCGGTGTTAGCGGAACCCGTTAATCTAAAACTGCTTTGGCTGACAAGTGCCCCTTTGTAATACACAGACCACATTCCCATTTCGCCGCCATTTTCACCAGGGAACATTCTGCTTACGCTGAACGTAGCTTGATTGACGTTGCCATTTAGCACTAACTCTATGGCTTCAGATTTACCAGTAGTCTGATCATATTCAATTTGATCCGGAACAGGGTTGGTATTTGTTCTAGGGGTGCCTGTAACACCTAAAGTATGAGAATTACTATCAACCGCGTTTTGATAAAGGCTGCCTGCAGTGCCATTAGCATTGTAGGCGTTGACAACCACACTCAAGCCTTTGCTATCAACGGAAGTCCATAAATCACTGGCGCTAGCGTCACCCAACTGAACACTGTAAGCAATACCGGCAGGATCATTGACGGCGATAGGAATGGCGTTTTCATCGGTGCCGTTGATGGTTATCACCACGTTCGTGGGCGTGCCATCGACCGATAAGACGTTGATGGTGTCGGTCAGTTGTTGGCCATTGTTTAACGCTTGTACCGCCGGTAAACCGTTGTTGAGGGTGTAGCTCCACACCCCTGCGCTGTTGACGCTGAACGTACCAAAGGTGGTGACAACGCTGGTTTGCGGTTGGAACGCCGCTTCGCCTGCATCGGGATCGGTGATGATTAAGGTGCCGCCGGTGCTTAAGGTGGTGTCTTCGGTCACGCTGCCTTCGTCAGTGCTTAAAGTAGCAACATCGTTCACTGGAGTTACGCCAATGTTAATGGTGCTGGTTGTCGTGCCGCCTTGGCCATCAGAAATGGTGACTACAAACTTATCGGAACCGTTGTAATTAGCTCCTGGGGTGTAAACGAATGCACCAGTAGCTGGATTTAAGGTCACTGTGCCGTGGGTAGCGGTTGAACTAACGGAATAGCTGAGCGTATCGCCATCCACATCGGTTGCCACAACTTGGCCTGGGAGTGGCGTATCTTCTGGCGTTGTTAGGTTTTGATCGCTACTCACTGGCGCATCGTTTACTGGGGTCACGCCGATATTGATTGTGCTGGTAGTCGTGCCACCTTGACCATCGGAAATGGTAACCACAAACTTATCGGAACCGCTGTAATTGGCTCCCGGGGTGTAAACGAATGCACCGGTAGCTGGATTTAAGGTCACTGTGCCATGGGTAGCGGTTGAACTAACGGAATAGCTGAGCGTATCGCCATCCACATCGGTTGCCACAACTTGGCCTGGGAGTGGCGTATCTTCTGGTGTTGTTAGGTTTTGATCGCTGCTCACAGGAGCATCATTTACGGGGGTCACACCTATGTTAATAGTGCTGGTAGTCGTGCCGCCTTGGCCATCGGAAATGGTAACCACAAACTTATCGGAACCGTTGTAATTGGCTCCTGGGGTGTAAACGAATGCACCGGTAGCTGGATTTAAGGTCACTGTGCCGTGGGTAGCGGTTGAGCTAACGGAATAGCTGAGCGTATCGCCATCCACATCGGTTGCCACAACTTGGCCTGGGAGTGGCGTATCTTCTGGTGTTGTTAGGTTTTGATCGCTACTCACGGGAGCATCGTTAACGGCGTTAACCGTTAAACCTATGGTTGTGGTTGTGCTATTGCCATGGTCGTCTGTTACGGTAACCACAAAACTATCTGGGCCGTTATAGTTGCTATTGGGCGTGTATACAAAGCTTCCTGTTGTGGGGTTCAAGGTGATGGTGCCGTTAGCAGGCTGCCCCACTAGGCTATAAATAAGCACATCGTTTTCAACATCGGTTGCGATAATTTGGCCAGCGATGGTGGTATCTTCATCGCCAGTGAAGCTTTGCGCATCCATTTGTGGTGCATGATTGATTTGATCGGCAGATGCCAAGCTGTTGGGCGTTGTACCCGTGTCAGGGTTATTGGCACCAAAATTAAAGGCGTTAGGGTCGGTATTCTCAAGAATACGCGTTAGCGCAACAAAACTATGGCCTTCGTTTGAGCCACCACCATTCAAACCAGCAGCGGTCTCCTCAAGTGCAGTCGTTAAATCGCCACCTTGGTTCAGCACAGTCAATGCCTCTTGAACAGATGCATTATCAACGGCCGCATCTTGCTTATCGGCTGCTAGCTCTGTCCACATGTCTTTACCCATAAGCACTTCTTGGCCGCCAGCAATGGCTAGGGGCTTGCCATCGCCAAAATCTAATTCAATGCGTGCACCTGTTGCGGTAATGACGGTTTCTTCTGCGGTGACTGTATCGCCAACTTTCAGCGGGCGCAGTGTTCCGTCTGATTTTTTGGCCCAAGCTTGACCTTCAAGAGAAGCAACAATCGCAATAGAGTTAGCCATAAAAGAGCTCCAATAGGGTTTACATTGAATGATGGAAGATAGGAAAAGGGATGGTAAGAGTCTAGCGGATGGCGCCCAAACTGCTATTGGACTGAAGGACAATATCGTCTAAAAAAGTTCGACATCGCCTGAGAGGACTTCACCGTCATTGGGCAAATCGAGCGCTGAGTTTTCAGCTTTTATAGAGGTTGCATCAACCATTTTTTGGTGCTGATCTCTTAAATGGGAAAGCAGACGCACAACGCCCGCTAAAGAGCTGCTTAAATTCAAGCCTCTATCCAGCTCAGCTAAAGCATCGGTAAAGGCACGATCTATTCGGCCCATGAGATATTTTTCTTGGTCTTCTTCTAGCCCGAGCTTTGGAAAACGATCATCCAAATCGGCTAAAAGATCTTTCACTATTGATGTAATCGCAGCATGCCCATCTGACACCTGCTCGGTTAAAGAGCTTAATGTAGAGCCAATAGCCGAGATGGATGCAGCTAGGCTTTCTGCCTGCGTAACGAGTGATTGATGGATATCGAGCGCACGAATTTTTCCGTCTACAGAGCCTAAAATAAAGGGCACTGTATCTTTAATCCGCCCATACCGCTCTCGGTCTTCTAGCGGCATATTTTTAATAAGTAAGGCGACTTGGCGGTAATTGCAGAAGGTTCGACAGCCAAAATCACTAAATCGCCCTTGCGAATGCATTACTGTTAATAAGTCTTTTTCAAGCGGCGGAACTTCCGCATGGGATTGCGAATAAAAAAGAGGGCCGGATGTACTCACAAACATGACTGAGGTACTTAAGCCGTACTCTTTCATGGATTGGAAGAGTGCGCGCGCCAAACCATCGTAAGTTGAAATGGCAAAGGTATGTTCTACAAACCTTAATGCTCGCCCCAATTCAGCACTGGAGGTCAAGGCTTCAAATGCTGTAGTTTGTGCTGACTGCGCCTTTTCGTTGAGCTCCAACTTTTCGTGATAGGCACTAACAGCCAATTTAACTTTGGCGTTAAGTAAATCAGCTTCAAAAGGCTTAACGAGATAATCTTCAGCGCCCAACTCAAAACCCAGCAATTTTTCACGCAAGGAGCCATTGCCAGACAAAAATATAATAGGAATTTCAGCGGTAGCGGGGTTCCCTTTCAGAATTTCGCATACTTCGTAGCCGTTTTTAACCGGCATTTGAACATCAAGCAGAATGGCGGCTGGCAACCATTCCGTAGCAACCTCTATCGCTTCTTGACCATCGTTTGCCGTTCTCAACTCATATTGATTCAATAAGGCTCTGACGATTAGCTTTTGAGCGAACCGATCATCATCAACAATGAGTACTTTCTTTTGGGAAACGCCCATCCATGCTCCGATGTTTACGTTGACTATCTACAATTTAAAACTATTGCTTAGGGCTCAGAAAGCATTAACACCAAATGCAACCTATCCCTCGCCTTCAATTTTTCAAACACCGCACTCAAATGTGCTTTTACAGTACGCTCGGTGATCGCAAGCATTTTTGCCACTTCTTTGTTGGTTTTCCCCGCAGCAACCGCCTTTGCAACGTCTTGCTCACGCAGGCTTAATAACTGCAGTTTACTACTCGTAGACTGCGGCTTTATTGCAGTAGCGGTCGCAAAAACCAGTTGCCGCATTAAATCTGCGCCCAACCAAAGGCCTCCTAAAGCAACAACGTGACTCACCTGTTCTAATACTGGCACAGCCGCCAGATAGTGCAAGTAACCGCTAGCACCCGCCTCTAGAATTTCTTTAGCTTGCGCGGGGCTTTCCGATTGCGTTAAGGCTATGACCTTCGCACCAGAAGCAATCCACACAGGGATAGCAGCCAATAGAGACAAATCGCCTAAATACACCCAAATTAACACATCGCACAAATTGGCAGGCAGTTGATCTTCCGCAGTTATAAGCCGAGCAGCCGGGAAAGCCTCAGACCAGCGCGGCGATTGAATATGAGATGGAGATAAAAATAGTGACTGCATTATCGCTCGGTTAAGGCATTTTGTTTCGCCCGCAAAACAGGCTTGAGTAGATAAGATAGAACAGTTTTCTTGCCAGTCAAAATATCCACCTGCGCCGTCATACCGGGCATGATCGGTAAGGACGCATCAAAGCCAGCGCGATCTGTTCGTACGCGAACCAAGTAAAAAACATTGTCTTCATCATCTTTCATAGTGTCGGCGCTAATGTGTTCCAAGGTGCCCGTCAAGCCGCCATAAATTGCAAAATCATAAGCGGTAAATTTGACGATAGCTTTTTCACCGGGATGCAAAAACGCAATATCTTTAGGCGCAACCTTGGCTTCAATTAATAACTGATCATCCAAAGGAATTATTTCGATAACTTCATGACCGGGTTGCACAACTCCACCCAAGGTATTGGTGTAAAGCCTCTGTACGGTACCGTGTACGGGCGCGCGAATTTCTGAGTATTTAATTTTGTCCGCAAGACCAGTTCCCGTTTCACTTAAGCTCGATAGTTTTTGCAAAGTTTCCGATAGCTCTGCGCGCCATTTGTTGACCTGAGCCAATTCAACTTCACGCACCTTGCCTTCAGATTCTTCTACCGCAGCTTGCAAGCGTTGCTCTTGCGCCAAGGCCTGTTGACGCGCGCCGGTTGCGTTAGAAACTTCGCCTTGCAGCTTTAAAATTTCTACTTCAGACACAGCACCGCTTTTAAGCAGCGGCATAGTCACTGTTAATTCTTGATTGGCCAAATCTAATGCGCGTGTCACTTGCGATAATTTTGCACGTACTTCTTGCAGCTCGCGCTGGCGCTGCTCCAATTGGCTGCGCGAAATACTGAGCTGTTCATCTAACTCGCGGCGATTAGCCTCATACTGAGAAGTTTCATGAGCGGCAATATCTGGCGATGACTTTGTTAAGTCTTCTGACATTACAAAGGGCTCATTACTGGTAAGTGCTTTTAAACGAGCCGCGCGCGCTTGCAGCGAAACTAAAGAGGCATTATTTTCACGAAAGCTGGACACAAAACGGGTGGGATCAATTCTTAACAGCAAATCGCCTTTTTTAACTACATCACCCTCATGCACTAAAATTTCTTCGACTACGCCACCATCAAAAGATTGAATCACTTGCAATTGTTGCGATGGTATAACCTTGCCCTCACCGCGCGCCACTTCATCTACCTTGGCAAAGGCAGCCCACAGCAACAAAATTAAAAAGATAATAGCAATCGCATTTAACAATAAACGCGCACGCAATGGTTCTTGTTGCACTCTCGCCCAATCTGCATCATCCAGCCAATCGTGCGATTGTTCATTAATAGGCGCAAGCCAACGCTGATAAATTTTATCGATATAGGTACTTGCAGGGAGACCAATTTTATCTAACCATTGCCCCAGTTTTTTAAAGTAAAACTCTGAACCTTTTACATCGGCTTGCTTAATATCCATTAAGAAGCCCTCCCGATACGGCCCTGACGCAAGGCTTCCACGACTTGCTCTTTAGCACCATCGGCAACAATTTTGCCCGCATCAATCACAATAATACGATTCACTAATTCAAGCAGCGAGGTTCGGTGAGTAATCACCAATAAGGTTTTCCCTTGGGAGTATTCAGCAATATTGCGTTTGAAATCTTCTTCGCTGGAGTGATCCATAGAACCTGTTGGTTCATCAAATAACAAAATGGCAGGGTCATTTAACAAGGCGCGCGCAATAGTAACGCTTTGACGTTGCCCACCCGAGAGTAATTGACCATGCTCGCCGACTGGCATAGCTAAACCGGCAGGATGCTGATTAACAAACTCGGTTAAACCACTAATACGCACAGATTCCAACAATGCTTCATCGCCAACATGCCCAGCGCCCATCGCAATATTCTCGCGCAAGCTGCCGAAAAATAAATTTACATCTTGCGAAACATAACCAATATTGCGGCGCAACTCCGCAGGGTCTAATTGGCGAATATCAATACCGTCAATTAATACAGTGCCTTCGCTTGGTTCATACAAACCGGCAATCATTTTTTCTAAGGTGGTTTTGCCCGAGCCATTACGGCCAAGAATGGCAACACGCTCACCGGGGCTAATTTTGAAAGAAATATTGCGCAACACTTCACGCTCATCATTCGGGTATTTAAAACCCACCTGTTTAAATTCAATGCCTCCCTGCAAACGCGCACGGCTAATCCAGTTAGAACCTGCAGGGCGGTCTACAGGTTTTTTCATCACTTCATCTAAATTCGTTAATGCAGTTGCCGCTTGGTGATATTGCATGAGCAAGGCTGCAGTTTGACTAATAGGCCCCATAACCCGAGCAGATAACATGTAGCACGCAATCAATCCGCCCTGCGTTAAATTGCCATCAATAATTTGGTAAACGCCCACGATAATAATAATTACCGAAACGATTTGCTGCAGCCAAGCCGTGCCAGCACCCACAGTACCCGACAGCATTCGCATCTTTACGGAAGTGCGCGACAATAAAAGTGTGCACTGCTCCCAGATAGCCTGCATACGGCCTTCAGCGCCAGTGGTTTTTAAGGTTTCAAGCCCTTGCAAACTTTCTACTAAAATTGCGTTTCGCTGAGCTGCAGCTTGCATAGAGCCATCCGCAAGGCTGCGCATTTTATACTGCACCGCAGCGGCATAAATTAATGCTGCAATAATGCCAAACAGAATGGGAAATACTAATGGCCACGAAATAATTAAAATAACCACCGTAAATAATAAAACGAAAGGCAGATCGACAAATGCCAAGATAGTCGCCGAACTGATAAAACCGCGTATGGCTTCGAACCCTTGCAAACTCGATGCAAAAGACCCCACTGAAATCGGGCGTTCAGCAAGCTTCATTCCTAACACCCGCTCCATAATGGTTGCGGATAAGGTGATGTCGGTTCGGCTTGCGGCCAAATCCACAAACCATGCGCGCATCATACGCAAACCAAAATCGGCGCTAATCATTAAGACTATCCCGAGCGATAAAACCCACAGCGTATCGGTAGCGTGATTGGGTACTACGCGGTCATAAACATTCATCACAAACAAAGGCGATGCCAACGCAAAAATATTGATGATAAACGCAGCCAGCAAGACGTCACGATACAGCTCACGATGCTCCGCGATAACGCTCCAAAACCAATGACCCCGATTCACTTTGGCTATAGAGGTTGCGCGCGCATCAAAGTGTTGTTCAGGGCGCGCATAAATAACACGCCCAGCATAAATGTCAGCCAATTCAGCCACTGTAAGCACACGGGTTGTATTGCCCAACTCAGGAAAAGCAACACGTGCACTTTGAGTATCTTTATTAAGCTCTAACAATACACAAGCGGAATTATTTTTGAGCAGGAGAATGACAGGAAAGAGAGCATCGTTAAGATGTGACAGGTCACGCACCACTATCTTACTGGTAAACCCAGCACGTTTTGCAGAGCGCGCAAACGACGATGGCGTTAACTGATCATGTTCTAATGGCAGGCCAGCCAGCAAAGTTTCTGCGGTTGTTAATATACCGTGTGCACGAGCAAGAATTAGCAAACATTCCAACAAGGGCCCGCCCTTCTCTACTGAGCCAGTTTGTTGCATTACCATTAATGCGCCCTCAAATTTTCAAGCCAGAACGTCAAACAGAAATTAACAATGTAAATGCATCTGACGCAAAACATTGGCAGTGCCAACAATATAGTCGCCAACAGCAGGTTTCGCAATTTTAAAAAGGAGTTTAACTCACTGTTTCAGTTATAAAAAAAGCACAGCCCCCCTGAGGAGAGCTGTGCTTTTTCAGTCACGCTCAAAATTAATCTTGACGCGATACTGTAATTTCCACGCGACGGTTTGATGAGCGCCCAACATCGGTTGCGTTATCACCAACCGCACGGGTTGCGCCATAGCCTTCGGTTTGATAACTGATTTGATCCAAACCGTTTAAGATAAAATAGTTTTTAACGCTTTCTGCACGCGCTTTTGAAAGCGGAATATTGATCATATCCGTCCCCGTATTGTCGGTATGACCTTCGATTTTAATTTGCACAACCTTAGGAGTATTTTTAATTTGTTGAATAAGGCTATCTAATTTTAGTGTCGCATTTGGCGTTAAAACCGAACTACCCACGTCAAACAAGGCATCGCCACTTAAACGAACCATTTCAGAAATCAAATCTTTACGTGAAAATCCTTCTACAACTTCCAACGGGCAAGCATTAGTTCCATCAATTTTAACTTTGTCGCTAACCTTGGCATCTTTAACCTGCACTAAGTTATCACGGGTAATTTTGAGCACTGGCAATAAGCTGCCCATAGCGGCTAGGGTGCGCGCATGAGCAATATTTAAATCTGCTTGAGCGCTGGTGTATGAGCGGCTCGCCTGAAAATATTCATTTTCAGCATCCAGCAAATCTAAGAGTGAACGCTGGCCAATCTTAAATTGCTCGTTGTAAGCCGTGCGAACCTTGTCACTGGAGCGGCGATGTTGATCGAGCGATTTCAGCTGTTCTTTAATACGTTGTGAATCGTTGTAGGCTATTTGGGTAGTTTGACGCAGATCCACGCAGGCTTTATCGCGCAAATCTTTAGCTTGATTAACCTCTTCCAAGGCTCTGCGCACAGAAGAACGAGTAGCGCCGCCAGCAAAGAGATTATAGGTTAAGGCCAATTCAACCGCACTTTCATCGCCATAACGCGCAGCATCAACACGCTCATCAAAACCATTGGTGTTGCGGCTAACTACTTGACGCGCACGCAACTCAGCTTTGGGCATATAACCTGAACGAGCCACCTTCACATTAGCTTGGGTTGCAGTGATATTTTTAATTGCAGCATGAAAACCACTATTGCCCTGGTAGGCTAACTGCAGGGCTTCGCGAATATTAGCGGGCAAGTTAGTTTGCGCAAGTTCGGACGCGGTTAAATCTGCGGCTGGTAAATTACCAACGATGCGAAGATAGCGTGCCGTTACATCATGCAAATTAGAGGCTTCAGTTAATAAATTGGTTTCAGCTAGCGCCAAACGACCGGCAACTTGTTCTAAATCTACTTTGCGACCAACACCCGAGGTCACACGCTCCTCAATTTGGGAAAACACTTCTTGGTGCTTAACATAGTTGTCGCGCGCCGAACGTAAGAGCGCACGCTCACGACTAACATCCTCAAATGCACGAACCGCTTCAAATGCAGTATCTTCGATGGAGCTTAGCAACTCGTAGTAACGCACTAAGCGAGCACCTTCAAAGTGCTCAACTTGGCCGACAGTTCTAAAGCCCTCAAACAAACTTTGCGTCAAAGAAACTTGCCCTTGAGTACTGGTGTAGCTGTCGCGACCATCAAAATCGCGCTTTGTTTTGCCGGTACTGGCTGCCAAATCAACAGAGGGTAAATAGCCGGCTTTTACTTCGCTAACTTGATGTCCGGCTGCCTTAAAAGCATGCCAGTTGGCTTGAACATCAGGGTTGGACTCAATAGCTTGGATTGCAGCGTCATGAATAGTAGCAGCAGGCTCAGCATGAGCGACAACACTTGAAAAGGCCAAACAACTAAAAAATGCGCGACAAGAGAGCGAACTCATACGGACAGCTGAACTAATTTTCATCATTAACTGAACCTTTTAAACGCTAGTAAAGACGGTGAATACTTACATTATGTAAGCAAACTAGATAAGAGCACCCATTTTTATATAACTATTTAGCAAATATGTTTTAACTATGTCAGCTAAATTAGTATTTTGCGCCGACAAAGCATAATAACCCAGCGCATTACAACCCACAAGATTGACAACCTTTCCGAGAACAAGATCACAAAAATTAACACCTTATGCGATTCGCGCAAGCCAAACTCTAAAAGCTATAAATCATTCCAAGAAAGGCCTACTCATAAGGCGATTTTTCATAAACACTTATTTGAAAATGGGCGGTATCAACTAGCCCCTCATTTATGAATAACTGAAGACGCTCGGGATTTAATTTCCACGCGAAAGGCGTCATCGCCAACAATGCCGCTGCCAAATCGCCCGAGGGAACAGCGACAGAGAAAGAAACCGAGTCTTGCCTGAACGATTTAAAGCCCTGAGGTTCAACAGGTTTGGGGTGTGGCCTTATGGTTTGATAGATTTTTTGACGCAAGGCAAGCAAGTGCTGCTCTCCCGGCGTCACTATAATCAACTTGCCTGACGGATTTAACACCCGAAACAATTCTTCGTCTTTACTGGGCGCATAAATTCTAGTGATCACGTCCATACTTGCATCAGCAAGCGGGAGCGAGTGACTTGAGGCAACAACATAGGCCAGACTCTGCTTATTATGTTTAGCAGCCAAACGTATACCTGCTTTTGATATATCCAAGCCATATACATCGGCACTAGCACAATGCTCATGCAGCAACCGAGTAAAGTAGCCTTCACCGCAACCTATATCCAAAAGGGTCCCCACATCTGAGCTAATAATTTTTTTCAGTGCATCAGCCAATGGTAAAAAATAACCTGCCGTTAAAAATTCTCTGCGCGCAATCAACTGTTGTCTCGCATCACCGGGTTCGCGGGAATTTTTGTAGTGAACAGGCAATAAATTAAAATAGCCTTCTTTAGCTCGATCAAATTGATGGCGATTAGAGCACGCTAGACCTTGCGGGTTTTCACTGAGAGGGAGAGCACACAAAGGACAAATCAAAGCTTTCATATAAAAATTCTTAGAAAAAAGCCAGAGTGCCGAGCTTATTAAAAATTAGCAAGTACAAACACGGATGGTTCATACACGAGGACATCTAAGCATTTTGTTAAAGCAACAGAGGCATAACAGCCAAAGAAAGTTTGATTGGCAATAAAAAATGCGCCGCGAAGCAGCGCACTTAAAGCAAAAAGTTTAGCTATCGCTATTCATCTTCAGGTACTTCATAGCGATCAATAATATCGCGCACCAAACCACTGCGCACAATATCATCACGGGCGAACTCGTGAATGTAAACGTTGGGCAAACCACCCAAACGCTCAACCGCATCGGCTAAGCCATTTGGCCCACGTATATCACTTTGCTTCACATCGCCATTTATAACAACCTTACAATCTTCACCTATACGAGTTAAAAACATTTTCATTTGCGCAACGCTGGTGTTTTGCGCCTCATCTAAAATCACAAAGGTTTTGCTATTAAAGGTCTTACCACGCATAAACGCTAAAGGCGCGGCAACAATCCGGCCATGACGCAGACAATAATCAACCGTGCCAGCACCAAGGCGCTCATTTAAAATATCGCGGAAGGCATCTATATATACCGAGAATTTTTCATCGAGATCCCCCGGTAAAAACCCTAGATTTTCGCCCGACTCAACCGCAGGGCGCGTGAGAATAATGCGTTCTATGCGACCCGACTCCAAGGCTTCAGCAGCTAATGCGCCAGCACAATAACTTTTACCTGTACCGGCTGGGCCAATACCAAAGGTTAAGGCGTGATTATTAATTGCAGATATATATTCTTGTTGGGCTTGGTTTTTAGCGCGGAGAGGTTGGGAGGAGCGAGGGGGAGAGTAAGCTGTTTCGACTTGTTTCGAGCGGGATTTTAGATCAACTATGTTGCTATCGATTCTCGGCTGTTTTCGCGACGACTTGTATCGCGAATTTTTTTGGTTGCCTTCATCCGAGAAATTACTATGAGAGTTGCTGTGTCTAGCGTGATTTCTTCTTGCCATAAATGGTCACCGCCTTTAGCTTCAAAGTTAACAACAAGGTTTAGCTTTCTAGTTTCTATTAACGCACTACCTATTTAACGTTGCATACAGAACACAGTAAATTTTCCTATTTCGAAATCACCTCACTCGTTGGTTAGAAACAACTCTTACAAAATCCAGAAGTAACAGAAGCTTATGAACAATTGATGACAAACATCAAGGATCAGCCACCAACTATCACCATATCTTGTGGTTTTTTTGCCAACCACAACTAAATACTAGGCTTAAAGCAGATTCGGGTCAATAATTTTTTACACCTTTCTTACAGGCATTTGGCGGTATTAACAAACACCTAATCAGGCCGCTGAAAAGAGACATTAAGTATTCCCATAATCGAATCGCATTTAAATTCAAAACCCCATGAATCCAAAACCGGTATAAATACATCTAAATAAGTAGACTCTACACATTTATACTAGAAAGCATAAAAATATCATCCAAAGGAAATTCCATGGGCAACATTACCTTCCTCAAAAGTACAGCACTAATACCCGCTCCACTCACTCAGCCGCGCATCTTGACCATTGACGTACTGCGCGGGTTCGCACTCTTTGGCATTCTCTATGCGCATATGATTTTTTGGTACTCGGGCGGCCCATTGCCGGAAAAAATTTATCAGGCTTACATAGATATCCCTAGCGGCATTGCAATAGGCCTCAACTTTCTTTTTTTTAATGCTAAATTTTTCGCACTATTTTCATTCTTGTTCGGACTAAGTTTCTATATCCAAATAAAAGGCTTAGCGGCCAAGTATGAAAACCCCTCTTTACGATTTGCATGGCGATTACTTATCCTTGGCGTGATTGGGCTCATACATCATGCATTTTGGCGTGCCGACATTTTAACTATCTACGTACCGCTGGGATTCCTTTTATTATTTGCGCACAGCCTCAGCAACAAGACTATCGCTATCTTAGCTGCGTTATTAATCCTCAACGTACCCACAAAAATGATTGAAGCTATTTCCATTTTTATTCAAGGAAAACCAGAGTTTATTAGCAATAACTTTGTTGAAAATGGAGCGAAATATTATGCAGCCATAACACAAGGTTCTTTCGCCGATGTTGTGGCTCACAATATGTATGCGATGAAAGAAAAAATTGAATACCAAATGAGCTCTGGGCGCTTCTTTATTACCTTCGGATTTTTCTTACTCGGTATGCTAGCAGGAAGATTGCAATGGTTTGACGATATAGAAAAGTCTCAGCCCTTATTCAAAAGCGCGTGGAAAAAGTCAGGGTTATTAATTATTGCGGTCACAGTGGTGGGTATAGTGTTTGGCATTACAGCGAATGCACTCGCGGTTGATTTCAAAAATGCACCTTGGTTACGCTGGTTTGGTGGGTCACTATTCGACCTATTCAATGCGAGCGTAACCATTTTTTATATCGCCTGCATTTCATTACTTATGCTGAAATCCAAATGGCATGTTCGCCTTGCCCCACTCTCTTACATCGGAAAAATGGCCTTAACTTCCTACCTAACCCAATCACTCTTTGGTGTAATTTTATTCTTCCACTTTGGTTTAGGTTTATTTTTTGTAACATCCCCTGCCATGAATGCAGTGCTTTGCTTATTAGTCTTCGGCTTACAAATTGCATTTTGTAAATTCTGGCTTAAGCGCTTCAACTACGGCCCCGTTGAATGGTTATGGCGTTCAGCAACTTATTTAAAATGGCAACCACTTAAGAAATAAATAGATGGTACTAACTTAATTGTAAATGCAACATAGGGGTGGATGGAGGTAAGCACATCCCCCCAATTAATGAGCGGCAGAAGAATTTGTTGTTTCACGATAATCTTGTATCGAACCGTCATCATTAAATGCAGCATCTATAGTCGTGATATGGGTTTCTGTTGAAAAGTACTCATATTTTTCAACCTTTACAACCTTGCCATTTTTATATTGATACAACTTAAGCGGCTTTTTATAAGAAATGCTGCTGGGCTCCTTATCTATTTCTTTAATAATGAGCCCACTCTCGTCATACACGTACTCAACCATGGGATTGTCTTTTTCCACGATTAAGTTTGCCAAACGGCGATCAGTTACATTAGCCGCTGCGTTTTTAATGGATGCGTCAGAAATGCTAATATTTTCCTTTGTGGAATCCGCGGAACGAACACCAGAAAACGTAACCTTAGATTTAGTCCCCTCTGAAGTAGCCAAACTACTATTCTTATCTGAAATATAGGAAAACTTAAAGCCAAACCATCCCAGCGCTATCAGTACAAATAGCAAGGGGACAGCAACGTAATATTTCTTATTCATACAACAGAATCCGCAAGCCAACTACTGGGTAGTAAAAGATATTTGATCAATCCACGCAGCATCTGCACCTCTGCTTACGCTGCCATCTTTTACATATCGCCATTCCAAATCATGAATACCAGAGCTCAAAGAAACCGAAAAACTTGCCCAAGTCGACGTCACCGTACTTAACTTCAATACCCCGTCAACATAGAGCTCAAGTCTATCGCAGCAAGATTCAGATTCTAATTTTGCCTCAAACTGAAGACTTCCAGCTGCAAAAACAGTTTTCATATGTACGCCGCTTTTTTGGCTATCCGTTATATCTCCAGAGCGCAAACTTTTACCGCCTGAAGAAGACTGAGAAGAGTCAACGTACCAAGCAGCTTGACTAGCTTCGGCATCGACCCAAAGTGGCGGGACGACATCGGACTCAAATGACTCGGATAACGAAGTCAACGCAGGCGGAAGGGAAGAAACATCATTGGGGTCGGTAAGATAAACCAACACCTCTTCCGCGTCCCTAAATCCATCAAGATCAGAATCGACGCTTTTTGGATTAGTCAAATGGGTAAATAACTCAGCGTAATCATTTAATCCATCAGAATCAGAATCCTTAAGCAAAGGGTCAGTATGGAAGTTATTGATCTCATCCCCATCACTAATCCCATCCATATCACTGTCGAATTTTGTAGGGTCAGTGCGGCTTGAATATTCATTCAAATTACTTAAAGCATCGCCATCGCCGTCGGCCAAAGCATCCTGCGCATCCGCATCACTTAAACCAAACTTCTCCTCCCACCATTTTGGCAAACCATCATGATCATGATCACCAATTAACACCTTGGTATAAGTCAGCGCACCAGAAACTAAACGCACCAAAATCAGATCATCTTCCTGCGCAACCAGTCTTAGCGGCGTTCCAGAATACTGAAACGTGTGAAGCAAAGTGAAGTTACTTGAGTCCCATATTTTCAAGGATCCAGTATCTTCAATAGTTGCAATTGTGTTACTACCCCAGAACGCATCAACCAAATTGTAATTTAATGTTGCCACCCATGATAAATTCGAGGAATTAAAAATATTGCCTATTCCCGTAAGAATTTTATTTTCATCTGGAGACAAACGAATCGGAGGTTTGAAATAGTATTCGCCGTGATAAGGCGTTTCGCCTGAAGCAGTAATTTTACCTGAGGCTTGATCAACAATTTCGAAGTGTAAATCGTTGGGGCTCGAGCCATCGCGGAAGAAGTAAATTTTAGAGCTTGCCTCACTCCAAGTATATTCACTGGAATAATAGTTCCAATCTTTACTATCCGTTAAAACGCCGTTTTCATCGAATATATAGTGTGTGTACCAAGCTCCACTGTCATCCTGCGCCAAAATAAAATTCCCCGCAGCAGCCAAACCTCCAATCGACATTGCGGTATTCGCAAAAGGGGCTTCGTTAGGCAAGCCCTGTAAATTTATAAATTGAATCGCTCCTGTTGAATATCCTAGGTATAGGCGATGATGAGCATTGGATATGGTCATCTTAGTAGGTGCGAGCTTAGTGAATCCATGGTCGAGCCCTACTACTAACGGATTAAGGTAGGTGCTGGTTGCAATTGACCAGCGATAAATCTTTTTATTTTCTTTGCTGAGGAGGTAAATGATATTGCCATCGGTTTCAACTTGATCTGGTATAAATGTCGGCATGGTTGCTGAGAAATCGCAATTAACCCCATCTCCGTGAGCAAGGAGATAGCAAGCTGAATCGTTAGAATATGCGTCTATTTTCAGACCTGTAGTACTATCAGATTGTGATTTACCTGCATTCCAAGAATCAGGATATCCATCTCTATCAGAATCTATAGACGCAGCGGCATCAAGCGGAAAGGCATCGCTGGTATTTGAAACGCCGTCTCCATCACTATCTGAACTTGGAATATAGCTTTGAAAGCTCAGCGTATTACCAACTAATGTAATAGCGACCATATGAGCATCGCTACCGAATACACCTACAGCTTTACCAGGGAAACTAATGCGTTCATCTAGCGCTAAACTCGCATTTCTTCGCTCTAGATTTGTTGAGGTATCATCTGTTGTTACAGTTACTATACCGCCACCAGACAACCACTTAGCATCAACAATCTGCAAACCTAAAGACCCAGCCCACGTCAATGGCGGCGCTTTATACAAATCACCGGAACCTAATAAAACTGTATTACCATCAACAGATACACGTATGGGCGCCTTTATCAAATAGCTACCATGATAAGGAGTTTCACCTTTCCCTGTTATTTTGCCTGTCGTTTGGTTGATCTCTTCGTATTGTAAGTCGTTAGGACTTGAATTATCTCTAAAATAATAGACTCTAGAGTTTTGGGGGTCCCACGCATACTCGCGAGAATAATCATTCCAATCCTTATGGTCAGTTAGTACACCGTCAATATCAAAAATATAGTGCGAGGCCCAAGCTCCAGAAAAATCCTGCGCCAGAAGATAATTACCTACAGATGCTAAACCTCGCACAGATCCCGCAGTGAATCCAAATGAAACTTCTTCAGCGCCACCAGAAAGAGATATGTAGTGAATAGCCCCCGTTTCATAACCCAAGTACAGACGATTATGCGCGATTGATATAGTCATTAATGTTGGTTCAATCTGTTCATTCCCTTGCTTTAAACCAATAATAAAAGGATTTATGTAAGAGGATGTCGCTATAGACCAACGATATACACGTTGATTGGCTGCGCTCAATAGATAAATAATTTCACCATCGCTCAGCACTTTATCTGGCACAAAACTCGGCACAGTAGCGGCATAATTACATAGCCCATTAACTCCGTGGGATGTTAAGTAGCACGCAGAGTCATTAGGAAAGGCATCTAGCTGTAAATTTGTCGAGCTATCCACTTGCGATTTTCCGGTATTCCACGCATCGGGGTAACCATCTCTATCTGTATCTACTGAGGCAGCGCCATCAGCAGGGAAGGCATCTTGAGTATTTGAAATGCCGTCGCCATCTGTGTCGTTATTAGGCTCATAGTAAAACGCGCTGACCCTCCCGTTAATAATCGTCATCACAACCATTTTAGAATCAGAGCCGTAAATACCAACGGGCACGCCTTCATAAATTTGCTGCTCTAAAACCTTATTATCCACCCCAAACCGCTGCACAAATGCCGTTCCATTAATATTAGAAACACCTACCAATGAATTATCGGATAGCCACTTCGCATCAACAACATCCGAGTTTAATGAGTAACTCCAATTCAAAGCCGGAGCAGAATAAACATCACCGCTACCCAAGAGAACTTTTTTTCCATCGGTAGAAACGCGAATTGGAGGAGCAATATTATAGGAGCCATGGTAGGGAGCCTCACCAGCAGCTGTTATTTTGCCAGTGACCTGATCGATAACTTCATAATGTAAATCACCAGGAGACATGTTGTCTCTCATAAAATAAACCCGAGAACTTTGCGCATCCCATGCATACTCACGAGAATAATAATTCCAGTCCTTCTTATCAGTCAGAGCGCCACTTTGGTCGAAAATATAGTGTGTGGCCCACGCACCGCTATTGTCTTGCGCCAGAATATAATTCCCTACCACCGCCAGCCCATTTAATGAGGAGGCTGTATTTGCAAACGGATTTTCAGACGAGTTGCTTAAGTTAATATACCTAATAACACCACTCTGATAACCCAAGTAAAGCCGTTTGGACTTTGTAGATAAAGCAATTTTGGTAGGAGCAACTAATGTAGTTCCTTGTTTAAATGCCACAACCAGAGGGTTGGTATACGAATTATCTTTAATTGACCAACGGTAGATTCGTTTATTAGCACTACTTAGAAGATAAACAGTCTCGCCATCACTTACCGTTTGGTCAGGTACAAAATTTGGAACTGTAGCGCTATAGTCACATTTGCCAGCTATGCCATGGGATGCAAGAAAGCAGGCAGTGTCCTTTGGAAATGCATCTAACACCAAGCCCGTAGTGCTATTTACTTGGGTGCGCCCTTTGTTCCAAACATCTGGGTAACCATCGCGATCGACGTCTACCGAAGCCGCTGGATCTTCAGGAAAAGCATCTTGGGGATTTGCAACGCCATCTCCATCAGTGTCGTTGTTCGGTACGTAGATATAGAACGTTGGCACATTAGACTTCATAGTCACAACGACCATTTTTGAAGGAGTTCCATATACGCCCACAGGAACCCCTGCATATGGCTTTTCTTCGACAAGACTCATGTTAATGTCTCGCCGCTGCATGATCGTTTGATTACTATCAAATGTTAAAGACACGAGATCTGCATTATCTAACCATTTTGCAGATTTAACTGAAATGCCTAACGTACTGGACAACGACAAGTTTGGTAAGCCGTAAATACTGCCATTACCTAAAACTACCTTTTTCCCGTCAACCGAAACAGCAAGCGAATTACCAGAATAATAATCACTATAAGCTTCCGCCGCACCCTGTTGGGTGATTTTGCCTGACGCTTGATTAACAACTTCATAGTACAACCCTGAATACCATGCTCGTTGAAAATAGACCCTAGAATTTACGGGATCCCAAAACGTAGTAGGATAAGAATCAGCCTCTGTTTTAATAAAAGTTTGCAGGCCTGATGCGTCTAGCACTATATGCTTCCAGCCATTGATGTATGACTCTGCAAGTAGAAAATTTCCAACCGACACCAAACTAGATACAGATTTAGGAATAGCCCCAAAGCGATTTTCAGCCACGCTGCCACTCAGTGCAATGTAATTAATATTGCCATTTTCGTAACCTAAATATAGGCGCTTGTGCGCCGTCGAAAGCGCAATACTAGTGGGCGCTACAGTACTTAAACCCTGATTTAACCCAAGGATGAACGGATTGATGTAACTTGCTGTTGCGATAGACCAACGATACACACGCTTATTGTATTTGCTCAGCATGTAAATGATTTTCCCATCACTTAAAACCTGATCGGGATAAAATGCAGGAACCATAGCAGCGTAATTACATTTACCTTTCAACGCTTGAGAACCTGAATAACACGCAGAATCTTTTGGGAAGGCATCTATGATTAACCCATTCGAGCTAGCGCTGAATCCTTTATTCCAACTATCTGGGTAGCCGTCTTTGTCCGAATCTAACGACGCCGCTGCATCTAACGGAAAATCGTCAAGCAGATTGGCAACCCCATCGCCATCGGTATCATCACTCGGAGCGTAAGCGTTGAAGACTAGGCTCCCATTCTGAAGAGTCAAAACCACCATTTTTGAATCTTTACCAAATACACCGATTGGCTGCCCACTAAAAGCGAGATACTCAACAACTCTCAGCGCAGCATCCCGCCGCTGAACGACTGTCTTCCCACTGCCGTCGCTAGAGATACTTACTAAACCACCATTACTTAACCAACGGGCATCAACAGCTCTAGCGCCAATTGAGTTAGTCACCGCCAAGTCTTTACTGCTTTGAATTTCACCCGCGCCCGTCAGAATATTTGCTTCATCTGCAGAAATCCGAATAGCACGCGAATTACCGTAATCTACCCAGTTATAACTCTGAACCGTACCGGTGAACTTTCCGCTTGACTGATCGACAACCTGATAAGTCAAGTAGTAAGGGTAATAGGCATAGTTCAGAGAGTAGAGACGAGAATTTTTAGCACTCCACTCAAATGAGGCTGAGCTAGGCAAGTTTTGAGAGTCAGTGAGCGCCCCGGTAGAACTGAAAACACTGGTCATCATATAGCTTGACCAATCGTATCCACCTTGAACAACCAGATACTTTCCTGCGACACCAAGCGATAAAACTGGATTTGTAAGAGTCGCAAATGGCACTTCCAATTGCACACCAGAAAGACTTATGTAATTAACCTGACCAGTGCTGTAACCGAGATACAAGCGCTTTTGAGTTGCAGACAACGCCATTTTTGTAGGCGCAACACTATTGCCACTCTGGATTACACCGACATCTATGGGTGCTAAGTAAGATTTACCAGCAATCGACCATCGATAAATCTTTTTATGAGTCGCACTTAGCAGATAGATGGTAGTTCCATCGCTAACCACCTGATCAGGTGTGTATGAAGGGTCAGCAGCACTGGCAAAATTCACAGTGCAGCTAGCAATGAGGCAAAACAAACATCTAACTAAAATGGTCTTTAAGAGACGCTGATACATTCCTGTATTCCTTTTTTACGTCCTACTGAAAAAAACAGTAGATTAAAAATGAGAGTAAACCGGCAAAAGTTGCTTTTTCTTATACTAAAGCTACTTTTGCCAAATTAACAATTCGGCGACAAATTAACAATCAAAAATAGCGCCCTACGGCGCTATTTCGATCTTACTCTATTACTCTGGCCGCATATGCGGGAACAACAACACGTCGCGAATTGATGGAGCGTTAGCAAACAACATAATCAAGCGGTCGATGCCAATACCTTGACCAGCCGTTGGTGGCAAACCGTATTCTAATGCGCGTACGAAGTCAGCATCGTAATGCATTGCTTCATCATCGCCTGCGTCTTTTTCACGTACTTGTTGCATAAAGCGCTCAGCTTGATCTTCGGCGTCGTTTAACTCAGAGAAGCCGTTTGCCAATTCGCGGCCACCGATGAA
>SXGR01556461.1_pt1 | contig 46941 bp, 41 predicted proteins | sample 3174711 | NCBI WGS metagenome assembly SXGR01 (sample SAMN11356860, study PRJNA531348) | freshwater metagenome | isolation source: freshwater sample F1-60 | place: China: Fuxian Lake, Yuxi | collected 2017-12-25
GTCTACTGCCGTGAGTGTGCGATAGGTGTCTTCCGAGAAATCTTCGTGGCCGTGGGTATCCAACAAATTAACAACGCGGCCCTTGTAGGGAAATTGCATCACTGATGAGGTTACCGAAATTCCGCGCTCTTGCTCCATGGTCATCCAGTCTGATTTTGCATGGGGGCCGCGCTTACCTTTTACCGAACCCGCTAATTGAATTGCATTCCCCCACAGCAATAGCTTTTCAGTTACGGTGGTTTTACCGGCATCTGGGTGAGAAATAATGGCGAAGGTGCGGCGCTTGGCGAGTTCGGTTTTTAGATTAATCATGGTGATCTACAAAAGGCTCAAAAGTAAGGTTCTATAAAAGGAGATATACGATAAAAAGGCAGCGATTATAGCCTAGTCAGCCTTTTAGATGTTGGTGTGAGCGCTGCACCTAAATAACAAAGCCCTCACAAGGCTTGCTTGTGAGGGCTTCAGAGTAGCGGTCAATTAGCGCTTAGCGTCAATAGCTGCATCGACTTCTTTTTGGGTCATAATATGAGGCTTGGGCTCGGCAATGTCAGTCGATTTAAGTAAATCGTTTGAATTAATACCCGTACCACCATTACTAAGTGCATCTGCTACTGCCTTTTTCAACACAATAATCGCAATACGACGATTGATGGGCGCATCGGGTGCATCGGGCACCAAGGGTGCAGCGGAGCCCATACCTTGCACTGTAGCAACCTTGCCATCAGGGAAGCCTCCTTGTACCAAGGCGCGACGCGCTGAATTGGCGCGGTCTGCCGATAGTTCCCAGTTGGTATAGGTTGCACCAGCGCCGTAGGCGGTCGCGTCGGTATGCCCCGTCACGCTGATTTTGTTTTGCACCTTGTCTAACAAAGGGGCTAAGGATTTAAGCACATCTTCAATATAGGGTTTCATACGTGCGCTGCCCACATCAAAACCGGGGCGCTGATCTTTATCCACAATTTGAATGCGCAAACCTAGTGCTGTGAGGTCAATTAATATCTGATCTTTCATCTGCTGAAAAATGGGGTCTTCATTGATTTCTTCTTGCACCTGAGCCTGCAATTCTTCCAATTGTTCTTTTTCAACGCGCTCTAGTTCTTTTTTCAACTTGGCTTCAGAAATTTCCTCTGCAGTTTGGGGCTGAGTATTTTCTTCTGAATTAACCTGATCGCTCTTTTGCTCGTCTTGCGGTTCTTCCGAGTGCGCCTCAGGCTGAGGTTGATCCATCTGAATAAGACCTGGGCTAGCACCTCCCTCACCTATCGCATACTCACTACCAGGATCATTAAAATAGCCTGAAATCGCTTTTTGCTCTTCTTTTGAGGTACTGCCTAAAAGCCACATAAGCATAAAAAACGCCATCATCGCCGTCATAAAGTCGGCCAAGGCCACCTTCCAGCCACCGCCGTGATGGCCGTGCCCATGACCTTTTTTCTTAATAATAATGATCGATTGGGTACCCTTCTCCATACTCAGCTAACCTTATTTTTTAGCTCGATATTGCTCTTCCAGCTCTTTAAAGCTAGGGCGAACACTGTGATAAAGTACCTTGCGCCCGAACTCGACAGCAATTTGTGGCGGAACACCATTCATGGAGGCGACCATACAAGCCTTAATACAATTATAGAAATGCGCTTCATCGCGATTCTTATGGCTGAGATACATACCAAAAGGACCAATAAAACCGTAGGCGAACAAAATACCTAAAAGCGTGCCTACCAAAGCCGCTGCAACGTGGTGACCTAACACATCGGGCGGGCCACCAAGACTGCCCATGGTGATTACAATCCCCAATACGGCCGCCACAATACCAAAGCCGGGCAGACCATCTGCCGCACCTGTAATCGCTGCAGGAACCAGCGCCTGTTCTTGATGATGCCCCTCTAACTCTTGATCAATAAGCGCCTCCAGTTCATGGGGTGCCATATTGCCCGCAACCATAATGCGCAAATAATCACAGATAAACTCAACCGCGTGATGATCTTTGAGAATTGAAGGATAGTTAGAAAAAATGGGGCTAGCTTCAGGCTCCTCAATATCACCCTCAATCGCCATTAAACCTTCGCGACGGGTTTTATTGAAAATATCGTATAGGAGAGTCAACAAATCCAAGTAGAGCGCTTTTTTATATTTTGAGGGAGTCATCAGAGCTCCCGCCGATTTAACCACCCCAATACTGACCGAAAGTGGGTTACCAATAATCATTGCGCCTAGCGATGCACCACAGATAATTAAGACTTCTAATGGCTGAAATAAAGCCATTACCTTGCCACCGGCCAAGACAAATCCGGTGATCATACAACCAAAAATGACGACAATCCCAATAATAATATTCACGCAAAAACTCCCCTCTCTAATCTTTCTAGCACCCAGTCCGCTTTGAGTATAGGTTGTATCGCTTGAGGTTCAAGGCAAAAGACTTAGCAAATGCTATTGGCGTCAAAGAGCACATTTAGCACCACAACAACGCCTAAATTTTCACCAAAACGAATGAATCCTCACAAGAGACTTTAGTCAAAATACATTTTATAGTGGCGCAAGTATCGCGAGCAGACACCAACGTACACATTAGCGACAAAGGTAAGTTTATGAAAATTGATGATTTGACCCCGGAGCTGCAAACTCAACTTGAAGCAGCAGTACTCAAACGCCTAATTGCACATTTAGATACACGCAGCGATGTGCAAAATATCGACTTGATGAATATGGCCGGTTTTTGCCGCAATTGCCTGAGCAAATGGTATCTAGCCGCTGCGCAAGAACAACATATCGCACTCGAGTATGAAGATGCCCGTGAGCGAATTTATGGCATGCCCTATGAGACCTGGAAACAGCAGCATCAAAAAGAAGCATCGCAAGAACAATTGGCAACGTTTAATACACGCAAAGAATAAAAAAGCGTCACTGCTAAATAATTATGGAAGATTCAATGTTAATGACACCCGCTGCCGCCAATGAAATTAAACTATCACTAACAGCGGGGTTCACTCGCTCATCGTCACAACTATTGGATGCAACCACATTAACCCAGCCATTGCGCCCGTGATTTTTAGCCAAATAAAGTGCGCGATCTGCTGTATCAACGACCTGTTCCCATGTCATGGCAGTCGGCTTAGCGGCATAAAATGGATAGGCCGCCATTCCGATGGAACAAGTTTTAAAGATTTTCTGACCATTACCAAGATCAAATTCAAACTGTTCAACTTTTTGGCGAATCCGCTCGGCTAATTCAGGCACTTCACTGCGATTACAGTAGCGCACCACAATTAAAAATTCTTCACCGCCCCACCGCACCAAATAATCAGATTCACGCAGCGTCATTTTTAAGAGCTGACTCAATTGCTCCAGTAATTTATCGCCTGCACCATGACCATAGGTATCGTTCACTGATTTAAATAAATCTATATCAAGCAACATAAACATTAAATCTTGCTCGTTGGGCGGAGCCAATATCAAGGCGTGACCTATTTGGCTATTCAACCAGTCGTTATAACTGCGTTCGACAATAGCAATGTCCGCCAATATAGATTCATTTAAAAAACGACGGTTATTTAAGCCCGTGAGAGGATCGGTCAAACTCGCCTCTTCCAGCTTTTCATACGCAACCTCTAAGTCTTGTTGCGCCTGTTTTAACACCACATTACTGGCGTTCAACTCTGCAGTGCGCTCGGCTACTTTTTTATCCAAATTGCGCATTACATCATGCAGTTGTAAATGTGTAGCCACACGAACCACTAAGACTTCTTTGGCGATGGGCTTGACCATAAAATCATTCGCGCCCGCTTCAAAACCCATCACCAAATCATTCATTTGACTACGCGCAGTTAATAAAATAATAGGCAACTCATGCGCAGGATACTTTTCACGCAACACTTTGCAGGCCTCATAGCCAGAAATGCGAGGCATCATAATATCCATTAGCACTAAATCGACACGTTCAAGCTCTATTACCTCAAAGGCTTTCTCGGCGCAATCTGCTTCGACAATATGGTAGCCATCTGCCGCTAAATAATTGGCAATAACTCTACGGTTAATTAAATCATCATCCACAATTAATATAGTATTTTTCTGCAATTCATTTTTGCCGCCCACGTCAACGGCAACATAGGGCTCGGCCTTAACCGACGACTGCGCATAAATATATTTTGTATCGAGCGTTGCGGGCAAATCATAGCTAGTGGGCAAGGTAAAATAAAATGTTGAGCCTATACCCAAGACAGATTCCACCCAAATCTTTCCACCATGCAACTCTATCAATTGTTTAGTGACAGACAAACCTAAACCTGCACCGCCTTGGGCACGATTAATACCGCCTTCCAATTGCGTAAAGCTTTCAAAAATATCATTTATGCGATCAGCTGGGATTCCAGTGCCTGTATCGCCCACTTCAATTTGCAAAAAATCATTTACCACAGATGCAGATACATTAATAACACCACGATCGGTAAACTTGATCGCATTGCCAATCAGGTTGTGCAGTATTTGCATCACCCGATCTTCATCCGCATAGGCCGACGTTAAATACTTGGGAATATTATTGGCAAAAATAACCGCCTTATTGGCAACCAAGGGTTTTGAAAGCGTAAACACAACGTCCACCAGTACCCGTATATCTATCGATTTTTTATTGAGCGTGATGCCTTTATTTTTTAATTGTGAGAAATCCAAAATATCATTAACTAAACTCGCCAAGCGTTTGCCGCTATCCGCAATTAAAGAGAGATGATATTTCATTTGGGGCGACACATCGCCGGCGACACCATCACGCAATGATTCTGCCAAACCAATAATACCATTGAGCGGCGTGCGCAATTCATGGGACGTATTTGCCAAGAACTCATCTTTCAATTTATCAATCTGTGTTAAACGCTTAACAACAGTGCGTTCCTGCTCCAATTTTTCAAAATGAAATGAGAGTTTCAATCGCTGCACATGAAAAAACCAATAAATCAGCCCTAAGATCAACACGCCATACATTAAATAAGCCCACCACGTGCGCCAGTAAGGTGGCAAGATAATTATTTGCAAACTCGCTGGGTAAGGACTCCAGACACCATCGTTATTCGCACCTTTAACTTCAAATATATAGGTGCCAGGATTTAAGTTAGTGTAGGTGGCAGAGCGTTTTGTACCTACAAAATTCCAATTATCCTCAAAGCCCAGTAGCCTATAGGCATAGTGATTATCCTCAACATGATGAAAACTAAGCGCCGTAAACTCCAGCGTAAACACAACATCTTTATGCGTGAGAGTAATGCTTGAGGTTGACTCAATAGATTTATTAAGCGGTGAGTTAAGCCCATTAATTTCAGCCGTCTTATTGCCAAGCTGTAAATGTGTGATGACCATATTCGGCGCATAGGTATTACTTTTTATATCTTTGGATTTAAACAGCGTAAAGCCTTTGCTGCTACCCATTAAAACGTCGCCTGCCTGAGTCAAAAGCGCCGCATTGCGATTATACAAATTGTCGGCTAAACCATGATGCTTATCAAAATTCCGAAAAGTGCGCTTCTGCAAGTCAAGCAGTGAAATACCTTTCTGGGTGCCTAACCAGAGGTTGCCTTTTTCATCTTCAGTAATACCGCCTACCACATTGTCGGCCAAGCCATCTTTGGTCGTAAAGGCCGTGAATTTTTGAGTGGCGCGATCAAATAAGTTGAGGCCACCGCCTTCAGTACCGATCCATAAGTTACCGCGTTTATCTTCATAAATCGTTAGTACAAAATCGGCACTGATACTATTCACATCTAATGCATTGTGTTGGTAGCGTGTGAATATTTTTTTATCACGATTAAATAAATACAAGCCCCGAATTGAACCCAACCATAAATTATGCTTTTTATCCTCGTATACAACTTTGGAATAAAGCACTTTATCGCCATCCAATAATTCGGGCGGAGGTAAAAAATATTCAAACTTTTGCGTTTCATTATCAAAACTATTCAGCCCTTCTTCGGTGGCCATCCAGAGTTTTTGTTGGTGATCTTCAATCACTGACCACACCTCTCGACCCCGCAAGCTATGCGGATTATTGCGATCAGGCAAGAAGCGTGAAAACTCAAATGTTTTTGTATTCAGTACATTTAAACCGCCAGAAAAAATACCCAGCCAAAGTTTGTTATTACTGGATGTTGCAATAGACAAAATAGTGCTGCCACTTAAACTTTTTGGGTTTTGTTCATCATGACTAAAGCGAGTCACCTTATTCGTATTTCGGTTGACGTAATTCAACCCATAACCGGTGCCCACCCAAAGATTGCCGCGCTCATCTTCTGCAACGGAGGAGACACCGCCATCAGTAATGCTATTCGCGTTGTTAGAGCTGTAGCCATAGTTATTAAATGCCGATGCCTGCAGATCAACCCTATCAATACCGGAAGGAAAATAGCCCAGCCAGATATCACCTGAGCGATCTTCAAAAATTTCATTAACAACGTAATTACCAGGGCTTGCTGCATCCATATCGCTGTAAGCATAGCGATTAAAATAGTCGCTATGCGCGGAGCGCAGGTGCACATGACTGCCATCGCCCACCCAGAGATTGCTGTTGCGATCTACCAACATGGACCATACCGTTGCGCCCTTCTCGGATGAATCATGATTTATTTTAATAAACTCGCGCTTGTTCGCATCAAACTGATACAAACCGTCGCCATAGGTAGCCGCCATTACATTGTTGTCACTATCAACATACAGGCGGCGCGTATCATTAAAGCCATGAGCATTTGGAAGACTTGGGTCGCGCATAAAATGTTCAAATTGGCGAGTCGCTGGAACATAACGACTAATACCATAGGCTTGATAAGCAACCCAGATGTTGCCGTCTTGATCGTCCACCACCGACCACACAGCTTGACTGGTTTCGTTAGTTTTTTTTAATGAATTGTTTTCAATTTTTTCAGCGGCAAACGTATTGCGATCAAAACCAAACAGGCCGCCTCGCGTACCCAACCACATTTGGCCCATGCGATCTTCATGTATCGAATAGACATCGTTGGTGCTTGCATTAGCTGAAATAGTAATACGTTTAAAACTATGCTGACGCGGGTCAAATAAATTAATGCCACTGCGCGTGGCAACCCACAGGGTGCCATCGCGCGCCACGCAAATACGGTTGATGTAGCTGTGGCTTATACTGTTAGGGTCTTGGTCATCGTGACGAAAAAAAAGAAGGCCGTATCCATCGTAACGCGCCAAACCATTAGCGCCGCCAAACCACATAAACCCCTGGGCATCTTGCGCGATAGCGTTGATATAACCTAAACCGGCAATTTCGGTGGGAAGGAGATGTTTAAAAATTAAGCGGGGGGAGTGTTGCTCACTCTTCATAGGCTGCGCAAACGCAGAGAGAGCAAGCAATGATAGCAACCAAATAAAATATCGCATACACCGGCAACAAGCACGATTGCCAAGTATAAAACTCTTGCGTACACCCTCGGATGTCAATTGATTTACTCTCCATTTTCTACGCTGTTGAGTCGTGACATAAAACCCGAGGATGCACTTTTCGTATTCATTAGCGCTTAGCGTCAAACCAAGCAGCTGTAAAAAATCAAACCAATATCCTTTTGAGTTACGCATCTGCCATTGAAGACACTAGCTGCCATTTATTTAATTGATAGCCACTTTTTATTTAATTGATAGCTACTTTATAAGCGGTCACTGAGTTTTTAAGGAAATTAGGAACATAGAGCGTTTGAGTCACGCTATCAAAACCAATATCAGCAGTATTAACACCTTCTTTTTGGCTATCTAACAATAGCTCAACCTTACCACTGAGATGAACGTAATAAAGTAGACCCGCCCAACAGGACAATAAAAAATCGCCTTTATTAATAGATTCAACGCCATCGATTCCCTGCGCAAAACCCGAGGCAATATCTAAACGGTTTTTACTGCTATCAATCAAGTATAAATGCGTGCCAGCACCCACAACTAAGTTGGAGCCAATGGCTTTAAGCCCATTAACATTTTCAATTTTGGCAACATACTCACTCAACACATTATTGGCGTAGCGATGTATTTTCCCCGTTTTCATATCTGACACAAAAATGGTGCCTTTGGAATCCACGGTGACGTCATTTAAAAAGATCGCACCCGGCACCGTAATTTTCTTCTCTATCTCTGCCGATTTAATATTGATAACCACCAGCTCATCAACATCGGCGACATATAACTTGCCATCAAAGTGCGCCATGCCCTTGGGCGCATGTAAACCTGTAACCCAATTGACGTCATCTAATTCGCCCTTGAAGCTCATTTTTGCGATGCCGCCTTTGCCATCTTTGGTATTAGGTTCACCATCAATTTGCGATACCAGCAAAAAGTTAGCTTTGCCATTGCGATAGACCAGTACCGACTCAGGTACACTCACGCCTTCAGTAAGCCATAAAGGCTCTAAGCTTGGCGCTGCACTCGCAGTGGAAATCATGGCCAAACAACTGAATATAAAACCAAACCTTAGTGTTTTTAGATTTACCATAGTGAACACCTCATTGTGCGGAACTGACCGAACGCACTCGTTAATAACACAGGCTTATGAGCAGCACAGCTCGAACTTAACATGAGTCTAGCCTAGCGCAAACTGCTTTACATTACCTTGCGCAATTTAATACTCTTGCAGGTTACTACCACAAGACATAACTCTATGAAACCCACTATTAAAGATGTTGCCAAGCTCGCTGGTGTTTCCTTCAAAACCGTATCGCGCGTTGTTAATAAAGAAGGAACCGTCGGCCAAGACTTGCAAGAAAAGGTTATGAAGGCGATAAAAGAGCTGAATTACCAGCCTAACCTCTCCGCTCGACTATTGCGCGGCACAGCATCATCCATTGGTTTCATTTACGATAACCCCAACAGCAACTACGTGATTGATATGCAGCGCGGGATTCTGGGTGAGTGCCATCGCCAAGGTTATGAGCTGGTAATCCACCCCTGCGAGGCCAAATCCAAAACCATTATTGATGAAATTATCGGTATGGTTGATCGCAGCCGCGTGGGCGGTTTAGTGCTCACGCCACCCGTTTCGGAAATGCCAGAAGTATTAAGCGTGCTCAATAAACGCAAACTCAAATACGTGCGGATTCTCTCTGGCGCTAATCCGCCCGATACTATTTCGCCTTGCGTCTTCATTGATGACCGCACAGCAGCTTACAAAATCACCCAATACCTCATCGATTTAGGCCACAAAGCAATTGCTTTTTTAGGCGGCGATGAAGCGCATAAATCCAGCACTGAACGTATGGAAGGTTACAAAGCCGCGCTTAAAGACAACAAAATCGCGATAGATAAAAAACTCATTGTCGGCGGCGAATACTCGTTTGAATCTGGCGTTAAGCGCACTCGCCAATTGCTCAACGGCCCCACAAAACCCACTGCTGTATTCGCTTGTAATGATGAAATTGCAGCAGGCACTCTGTTTGCTGCACGCATTCAAGGCGTGGAAGTGCCGCAACAATTATCCATTGTCGGCTTTGAGGATTCGCCATTCTCTCGCCAAGCTTGGCCGAATTTGACCACTGCTCAGCAGCCCATTCGCACTATCGCCCAACGCGCCACGTCACTCTTGATTGAAGTGATGAAACATGGCGAGAAAAGCGTGGAAAGCGAGGGCTTTTACCCAGAGCTCATTGTGCGCGATTCGACTTGCCCAGTGGCTAGCAGAAAGGGCTAGCAGAGAAAAACTCCAACCATTATTGCCAAGCCATCTAGGAAAAATTAGCTTTTTGCTTTACAAGCCCAACAACTCAGCCCACAATGACAACGTTGTCTATTTTACTAAAAGCAGTTCATTAGCCATTGCGGAGAGCCCATGTCCTCACCAGCCAGTCTTATCGCCACCCTGCAACCTGAACAAACATTGATGTTTCAAGAAGCGGCGTCTGCCGCACGTGTTATTGCGGAGCAACAAGTGCTCAACCAAAGCCGGATTGAAGAGGCTGTTGCACGTTTAAAAACCTTTGCGCCTAGCGCGATTGTGACCTGTGCGCGCGGTAGTTCAGATCACGCGGCGACTTACGCAAAGTATTTGTTTGAAACGCAATTGGGATTAGTCACAGCATCTGCAGCGCCGTCGATTACATCGGTGTATCTCGCGCAACCAAAATTAAACGGCATGCTCTACGTCGCCATTTCACAATCGGGCAAAAGCCCAGATTTATTGGCGAGTGTCACTCAAGCCAAAGCCGCTGGCGCTTTAACGCTCGCATTTGTAAACGTAGAAGATTCGCCGCTCGCGCAACTTGCTGACATAGTAATTTCATTACACGCAGGCGCAGAAAAAAGCGTGGCGGCCACCAAATCTTATTTAGCGACTCTCGGTGCAGTATTGCATTTAGTGTCGGTATGGAGCGATAACGCTGAATTGAAAAAAGCGGTGTTCGATTTACCCGCTGCGCTCGCACAAGCATGGGAAAAAGATTGGACTCACGCCGTAGATGTTTTGAAAACCGCTACGAATTTATTTGTGATTGGTCGCGGTGTTGGTTTTGGTACTGCACAAGAAGCTGCATTAAAATTAAAAGAAACCTGCGGTTTACACGCTGAAGCATTTAGTGCTGCAGAAGTTAAACACGGCCCTATGGCGATTGTGAAAGAAAACTTCCCCGTGCTGTTATTTACGCAGCAAGACCAAGCCTTTAGCGGGATGGATTCCTTGATTCAAGATTTCCGTGCGCGCAACGCTGCCATGTTAATTGCCAGCGAAAACATGAGCGGCGATGATTGCTTGCCCGTAGTAACTCATGTTCCATCCATTATCGCCCCACTGCTCGCCGTACAAAGTTTTTACCGTATGGCTAACGCATTATCCCTTGCGCGCGGTTACAATCCTGACGAACCACCCCATTTGCGCAAAGTTACGGAGACTGTTTAATGGCTACCGCTCTCGTCAACGGCAAGGTATTCCTAGGAAAACAAGAGGCCGGGGAACATTGGCTAACCAATCACGCTGTGATTATTGATGGCGAAAAAATTATTGCACTCTGCGCCGCCGATAATTTACCGGCTAGCGTAACGGCAATTATTGATTTGCAAAACCAACGCCTCATTCCCGGTTTAATTGATACTCAAGTCAATGGCGGCGGCGGCGTATTATTTAACGATGCACCGACGGTAGAAACTTTGCGGGTAATGGGCGAAGCCCATCGTCAATTTGGCACCACTGGTTTTTACCCCACACTGATTAGCGATGATTTAAGTGTGGTCGCCAAAGCCATTGCTGCCGTTGAACAAGCTATTGCAGAAAAAGTACCCGGTGTATTAGGGATTCATTTGGAAGGGCCGTTTTTAAATCCTGAACGCAAAGGTGTTCACGATGCGTCTAAATTCAAGATTATCGACGAAGCCGCGTTTGAATTACTAACCTCGCTCAACGCGGGCAAAACCTTAATTACTATCGCCCCCGAACTCACCACGCCGGAAATGATTGCACGTTTTGTTAAAGCTGGTGTTGTAGTCGCCGCTGGTCACAGCGCAGCAAATTACGAGCAAACTAAAACGGCACTCGCCGCCGGTTTAAGCAGCTTCACGCATTTATTTAATGCGATGCAACCACTCACCAGCCGCGAACCGGGAATGGTTGGTGCGGCATTGGAAGATGCAAATTCATGGTGTGGAATTATTGTGGATGGCTTTCACGTTCACCCAGCATCTTTAAAAGTGGCGCACCAAGCCAAAGCTGCAGGCAAGATGGTGTTAGTCACCGATGCCATGCCGAGCGTAGGTCTTGACGAACACAGCGGCGCTAAACACTTTATGCTCAATGGCGAATTAATTCGCTGCGAGAATGGAAAATTATCTACCGCGAGTGGCACGCTTGCGGGCTCAGATTTAGACATGCTCGCTGCCGTAAAAAACACCGTGGAGCTGGTGGGTATTGAATTGGACGAGGCCATTCGTATGGCAAGCACCTATCCAGCAGCCCTGATGGGTGAGAGCGAATTGGGCGCAATTAAAACCGGTTATACCGCGAGCATGGTGTTAATGGATGAGGACTACCACGTCGTTCGCTCTTGGATCAACGGCAGCGAAGCCTAGCCGCCAACCCTAAAGCATTTTTTTTCATGTGGTACCTCTAGCGTTTTGCCCGCCCCCTAACCAGAGCGGGCTTTTTTATGCCGCACTATTTTTTATGACTTGGCGAATCCAAAATAGACCTAATGACGTCCAAGGGATTAGCTAGAAATTAGACATCGTGGAAATTACAGATTCCCAATAAATCACTGGCAGCAAATATAGCCACTAAAAAGCCTATAGTTTTTCTATAAAGTTACAAATGACTCTGTTTAGCACTTTTCCAAACACCTATAGTCGCACTTATTAACAGTCACACTCTTTCACGTTAAACGCTAGGCTCTTGCACAAATCATTACAAGACTCTCTGACCGATATCATAAGTACACATTAAGGAATCGCTATGCCGAAGAAAACGCTCCTCGCCCTAAGTATTATCGCCATCTTGGCTGGCTGTGGAGGCGCACCCAAAGATGCGCCCGCAACCGACACCAAACCCGCCATGATGATTGTGCAAGAGGATCTGGTGAAGATTTCGGCAGGCCGCATCGCCTCAGGCCCGATTATTTCTGGCTCGCTGCAAGCTAAAAAACAAGCGGATTTGCGCGCAGAAGTGTCGGCGATTGTGGTGCAAGTGTTAAAAGACAATGGCGATAAAGTACAAAAAGGCGATTTGCTCGTACGCCTTGATGACACCATTTTTCGCCAAGCGTTGATTTCTTCACAAGAAGCTGAGCGCGCTGCGCAACAGGGGTTCGATCAAGCCGAGCGCCAATACAAACGCTTAACCACGCTTTCGAATACCGGCGCGGTATCTACTCAAGCGAAAGAAGACGCCGAATTGCGCCGCAACTCTGCGCAAAGCGATTTGGCCGCAGCACGTGCAAGGGTCACGCAGGACACTCAACAGCTCGCCCGCACTGAAGTTCGCGCACCCTTTGCCGGTATTGTCGGCAACCGCTTGGCTTCAAATGGCGATACCGCTCAAGTTGGCAAAGCGCTGCTTAAAGTAATCGATCCTTCAAGTATGCGCTTTGAAGGTTTTGTGCCTTCCGATCAAATCCAACATATTAACGTTGGGCAAGCCGTTACCTTTTATATTAACGGCTCCCGCGACAAAGCCTTTGAAGGGCGCGTAGAACGTATTAACCCCGTTGCAGACACGGGCACTCGCCAAGTAGGCGTGCAAGTCGCGCTCACCGGCACCGATAATTTAACCGTGGGCTTATTTGCGGAAGGCCGTGTACAAAGTGATATTAGCCAAGGGCTCAGCATTCCCGAAACCAGTTTGATTCAGCAGGGCGACAATGCTTATGTATGGCGTGTGCAAAAAGGCGTGTTGAATAAAGTGGAAATCGGCTTGGGCACGCGCGATGTGGAATCCGGTGATTATGCGATTACCCGTGGCCTTGCTGAGGGCGATACGATTCTGCGTCACCCACGCGGGCTGTTAATTGACGGCGCTCAAGTGAGTTTTGAAAAAACGCCCGCCGCGACCAGCAAGCCCAACACCAATACTAACCTCAATACTAAAAAGGAAGGCTAAGGCTTATGTTTTTATCCGACTTTAGTATTAAACGCCCATTAGTCACCGTGGTTATTATCGTGGGTTTAATGAGCGTGGGCTGGATGGCCTTAACCAAATTACGCGTGAACGAACGGCCCGATATTGCCCCGCCGGTATTGCGTATTACTATCCCCTACCCCGGCTCTTCGCCAGAAACCGTAGAGCGTGAAATTGTGGATCGCCTTGAGCGCGCCATGCAGGGTCTTCCTGGTGTGCATGAACTGCGCAGCTGGGCGAATGAAGGCAACGCCTCGTTTAGCATTCAATTTGATTTTGATAAAAATTTAATTGAAGCGGCCGATGAAGTTCGCAATGCCATTGCGAGCGTTCGCTACAAATTACCTAACGAAATGCGCGAGCCCATTATCAGCAGAGTTGACCCCGATGCCTGGCCGATAATGTCGCTCTCACTTTCTTCCTCAAGCCAAAGTCATATTGACTTATCGATCTTGGCAGAAAAAGAAATCGGCGACCGTTTGCGCGGTATATCCGGTGTTGCCGTGGTAGATGTTACTGGCGAATTAAAACGCGAACTTTCAGTGTTGCTGCGCAGCGAAAAATTGCGCATGCACAATATTTCCGTCGTAGAAGTGCAACGCAGTTTACAAAACCAAAACCTAACGGCTCCCGGCGGAAAAATACAGGGCGAGCTAGAAGACCAAAGCATTCGTTTATTGGGCAGGCTCGCAACACCGGCAGACTTTGGCAACATAGTGCTTAAACGCAATGGCGATGAAGTTTTACGCTTAAGTGATGTGGCCGATGTCGTAGACGGTAACGCCGAACGCAACAGTATCAGCCTCTATAACGGCCATGTATCGGTAGGCATCAGCATTATTCGTACCCGCGATGCAAGTACGGTGGGCGTATCAAAAGCCGTGCGCAAAGAATTAGATGAAATCCGCAAGACATTAAAACCCGGCACCCAAATTGAAATCGCGAACGATGGCGGTGAATGGGCGGAATCCAGTTTAAATAATGTCATTGAAGCGCTGATTTTGGGCGCGGGTTTAACCATTTTTGTGGTCTATGCGTTTTTAAATTCGTGGCGTTCAACACTCATCACTGCACTCGCTTTGCCCACCTCTGTACTCGCCGCTTTTATTGCAGTATGGCTGTTTGGTTTCTCACTGAACTTTATGACGTTGCTCGGTTTATCGCTCGCCATTGGTGTATTAATTGACGATGCCATTGTGGTGCGCGAAAACATTGTGCGGCATATGGAAAAAGGTTCAGACCGCATGACCGCATCGCGCGAAGGCACAAAAGAAATTGGCCTCGCGGTTATGGCAACCACTTTTTCAATTGTGGCGGTATTTATTCCCGTCGCCTTTATGGAAGGCGGGCCAGGCCAATGGTTTAAACCCTTTGCACTAACGGTTGTTGCATCAGTTTTAGTGTCGCTATTAATTTCCTTTTCGCTCGACCCCATGTTGTCATCGCGCTGGGGCGATCCCGTCGGTTATCAACACATGCCCAAACGCGGTTTCAGCAAGGTCTTGCAACGGTTTAACGAATGGTTTGATCATCAAGCCGACCGTTACACGCAGGTAATTCGCTGGGCCCTCTGCCACAGGCGCGTGATGGCCATGATTGCTGTAGGCAGTCTAGTCGCAGCACTTGCCTTACAATCGTTTATGGGCGGCACCAGCTTTTTACCCGCTGCCGACAACGGCCGCTTGGTGGTGAATATTCGTTTGCCCTCGGGCGGAAGCCTTGAATATGCGCGCATTAAAACTGAGCAAGCCGCAGAACTTGCGCGCAAAATTCCCGAAGTGAAATCGATTTATAGCGATATTAAACGCAACAACAGCCACGTGGATATCGACATTGGTAAACCGAGCGAGCGTGAACGTGATGCCGCTGCTATAGCCAAAGAATTACGCGCAGCCACCAATCGTTTAGTAGGCGCGGAATACTTTGTGCAAGACGACACCAGCAATGGCGGCAGTAAACCTGTGAGAATTAATTTCTACGGGCAAGACTCGCGCAAGCTCATGGAAATTACCGAAGCCTATATGAATGATTTGCGCAAAGTAAAAGGCGCAGTAGATGTTGGCCTTGCCGATCAAGAACCCATGCCGGAATTACAAGTTGAATTAGATCGCGGTTTAGCAAGCAGCTTAGGCATTGTCGTTAGCGATGCAGCACAAGCCCTGCGCTTAGCCTTCGCCGGCAATGAAGTAGGCGATTGGGTTGACCCTAACGGTGAAACACGCGATGTAGCCTTGCGCCTGCACCCCGATGACCGCGCCGATGCCGCAGCGCTTGCGCGTTTACCCCTAGTACCCGGTGGCAGCAATTCGGTCATTCCACTCGAACAAATTGCCACCATCCGTATGGATAAAGCGCCCTCAAGAATTGCTCACTCCGATAGCAAACGCACCGTCACAGTCACGGCAAACGTAGAAGGCGCTAACCAAGGCGAAGTGATTGGTGCTGCAATGAAATTAACCAAAGCCATCGACTTCCCACCCGGCTACGGCATTCAATTGAGCGGCGCAGGGCGCGACCAACAAGAATTATTTGGCGCAATGCTCACTGCACTCTTATCGGGAATCGCCTTAATGTATTTTATTTTGGTGATTCAATTCGGCTCATTTTTAGCACCCGTTGCGGTTATGATGAGCTTGCCTTTAAGTTTAATTGGCGTAGTGATCGCACTCGTTTCTACCGGCCACACGCTTAACTTAATGAGTTTTATCGGCATTATTATGCTTATGGGGTTAGTCGCAAAAAATGCGATTCTCTTACTCGATTGTGCGCGCGCAAAAGAGAAGGAAGGTTTAAGCCGCGAAGAAGCCTTAATGCAAGCAGGCCGCGCGCGTTTGCGCCCTATTCTCATGACCACCTTCGCTTTAATTGCCGGCATGTTACCCGTTGCTATTGGCATGGGCGAAGGCGGCGAATTCTATCAACCACTCGCGGTAGCGATTATCGGCGGCACTATTACTTCCACGATTTTAACGCTGTTAATGATCCCCACTTTCTACGACAGTATTGAAATTGCCCACGACAAACTCGTCAAAAAACTCTATCGCTACCAATCACAACGCGGCGCGTTTGTGGGTGGCGTTATGATTGCTATTGAAGCCTTACTCACCTTAATTTTTGTGCGCTTGATTTATCGCTTAACCTCTCGTTTGGTAAGACGCGGCAGCGCATAAAAAAATTTACACCCTAGAACATGGGGATTTCCCCTACAAAAAAAGCCCCAATGTTTTCACATTGGGGCTTTTTGTTTTTAGGGCCTACAGAGTGCTCTTACTTAAAACTCTTTTCGGGCATTCTCTGCTTTCTTCGCCTTTTTCAGTTCATGTTTTTCTTTCGCTGTTTTGGTGGCAGGTTTTTTACCTTCTTTTTTACTGTCTTGGGCTTTGCTCATGGTATTTCTCCTAGGTAAGAAATTGAGTACCGCAACACCAGACTACAAGCTAATGTCATAAATAGATATAAGCAGACACATAAATGTAGGCGCTAATGCCTTTGCGAAATAAAGCGCTTATTGTTTTCTTGGAATCAGTAATAGCGCGCCGCCTACCAGCATAAAAGCTATACCAACCGACAAGGGAATATTGACGGTTTTCTTTTCATCCACACTCAATTGCAGTGAGCCAATGCTGGCTTTATGGGTTTCTTTGGTATAGCTAAAGCCACCATAAGCAAGACCGAGTACACCTAGTACTAAAAACAAAATCCCAAACACGCGCTGTAAACCCATTGTAAACCTCTACCAAAAATAAATTGATTAGCAACCAAATACGTAAACAAGGCTAACTACGATTAAAGTTTTCTGCCGTTAATCACACGAATGAGCAACATAATAACGGCGATAACCAAGAGAATATGAATGAAGCCGCCTAAGACGACCGATGTAACGAGCCCTAAGACCCAAAGGATAATAAAAATAATAGCGATGGTTTCTAACATGATGCTCTCCTGCTTTTGTGAACGATAAAACAGAATAGCCTGAACGGCTTGGCAAGTCGGTACGGCAACACACGGAGAGCATTTATTTCATGAATTAAAAAGTTATCAGCACAATAATGTAGGCCTAGCCATCCTGAGCTGCCAGCTCTTTCATTAGCAAATTGATCACTAAATAGCAGAAACCTACTCCAGTAAAAACAGCCAGTGCATTGATGGGCGAGGCATTAACATACACATCTACCGCGACAACTACAAAAAACACAACTGCAATCAACTTAAGCATAAATCCTCCTAATAAACCATGACGATCAGGATAATCTTATTGTCTACAATATTCATAAATAGCCGTGTCTGGGCAATCGGTATAAAGCCCGTAAGCATAAAACGAAACCAACAGCACACAGAGAACGCCTACTACTACACGTGAGAATTTATAAAACTTCATATTGACTTCCGCAACCTAAACAACCTAAAGCGATTGTGTTGCAAAAAACCTACATTCAATGGCTTATACACGGCCGCCGAACATAGGTTTAATGGTGCACGCTTGAGCGAGTTACTTTGAACGCATGTCGTTTTTAACTGAGATTACACCTGGAACACTACGCGCAATTCTTACAGCGGTTTGCTGATCTGACACTGAGTTAACAAACCCACTCAATTGCACTACACCTTTAAAGGTCTCTACATTAATTTCTGCAACCTTAAGTGAATCTTCTTTCAGAATTTCTGCTTTAACACGCGTAGTAATTACGGTGTCATCTATATATTCACCCGCACCTTCTTTTTTAGGGCCAGAGGTGCAAGCCACCAAAAAAATTAGGCTTAGCGTTACTAATAACATGGGGATACTTTTAAGAATTGCTTTCATAAAAATGTGCTCTATGGATGGATTAATGGAATAAGGGCAAACCAAGGCAATTGAATCTTCTGAAATTGTTAAATCCAGTGGCGCACTATTGAAGCTATTGTGTATTTCAGTATTCATAAATGGCTCCTCTTGAGCATCGCAGACCTTTAACAATTCCAAAAAAATTAATCACACTAAAAAAAGTAACACAGGATTAAATACGACCAAGTAGCAGTAAAACAACCAAAATAATAATGACCAAACCTAAACCACCGCTTGGGCCGTAACCCCAAGAGCGGCTGTGTGGCCAACTGGGAATAGCGCCGATTAACATTAAAATTAAAATTAAAACGACCAATAAAATTGTTCCTAAGCTCATAAATTTCTCTTTTAGTGATGGCTAATTATTTAGCGGTGAGTTGATTAGCGATAATAACTTCAACACGGCGATTCATTTGGCGACCAGAATTGGAATCATTGCTCGCAACCGGAAAGTTTTCGCCTTTACCTGAAGAGCTCAAACGATTGGATGCTATACCCTGCGCCAACAAAAACTGTTGAACCGAATTAGCGCGACGTTGAGATAAATTTACGTTGTAATCATCGCCACCAACACTATCGGTATGGCCTTCAATGATGACAGTACGATCTGGATATTTCGTGAGGAATGCAGAGAGCTTGCTGAGATTACTTGCAGCGCCACCTTTCAATTCTGATTTACCGGTTTCAAACAATAAATCACCCAAAGTAACAACCAGACCGCGATCCGTTGCTTTTGCATTTAACTCGGCAATTTGACGTTGCAAATCATCTGCTTGTTGGCGCGCCAAATCTGCATCATTGCGCGCTGCATTTGCATCGCCACGGGCAATATCCGCCTCCAACGTACGTGAATCTAAACGCGCAGTTTCGCGAGCTTCCGTTAAGCCTTTCCGCTGATCTTCCAACAAACGTGTTTGTGCTTGCGCGCTAGCAATATCAATTTTGTGGTCAGCAACCCACACAAGGTGATGTGCTAAGGATTGATCTTTTGGTACTTTTTCTGCAGCTTGCACCGCTTCTTCAGCGTCTTTTAATGCAACGGGAGCGCGGCTAGCCAATTGTGGGTCAGCCTGTAAACGCATTAATTTATTGCGTACATCGGTCACTTCTGATGGTGTTTTTGGCGTACTCGAACAGGCCGTTAGCAGAAACGCGCTTAACGCAAGCATCGCAAATTGTTGGGTTGTTTTATGTAAACTATTCATTATTTAACTCCTGGGTTACGTTGCATTTCTTGCTTGATAACAGATGTACTTTTCAGCATTTCGTCGTTCACTGTTTTTGCTTTTGCTGCAGTCAGCTTGGCCGTTGCCAAGTCAGCATCTAACGCCGCTTGCTCCGCTAAACGTTTTGCAGTTTTCATATCTTCTTTAACTACTGCTGCGCGCGCCGCCGTTAATTTTTCACGCGCCGCACTTAATTCAGGCGAAGCATAGTCAGCTACTTGCGCCTGTTCAGCATGGCCAATAGCGACTTCAGCAGCTGTAATTTGTTGCGTGGGCGGCGGTGTTGACGCACATGCTGCTAAGAACAAGCAAGCAAATGCAGTGACTGTGAAAGTGCAAGCCGTTGAGAGTTTTAGTGCTGCGAGTTTTACTGATGGGATAGGCTCTAAGCGTTTTGAATTCCGAATCATGATAATGTTCCTCGTGTCATTGTTTATTGTTAAGCACTTCTGAAAAACCACTGCATTTATTTCATGTTTTTCAGAAATGCCTAACGGTGTTTACAGCAGCAATTCTGGAGGACTTACGCGGACACTTCTGTGCGCCATCGCACCCACAAAAATTTAATTATTTTAAGTGTGTGTGCTGCCGTACAGATCTTGTAAACGAGAAAGAACACTCTGTTAATCCAGATCGGTAGTCAGAAGATTTTCATCTACTGCTAAGCCGATGTGATATTCAGACATTCACCCCACAACAGGAATTCATTATGCAAATCAACAAAAGCTCCAACCTTGATGGTCAAGCGAATGGCTTGAGCGCATCGGCACATAACAAACCTTCCGCAATTTCATTGGAATTTAAAAATTTCTTGGCGGATATTGAACAATTAATTACTGAGGCAACTTCTATGACTGGCGATGACTTGGCACAAGCAAAAAATAAATTGAATGATCGTATTGATTCAATCAAACATTCATTTGATGACATTGGCGATAGTATTGGTAGCAAGGCGCGCAGAAGCGCGATGATTACCAACAACTATGTACATGAACAACCCTGGATCGCGATTGGTGCAGGCGCAGCAGTAGGCTTGCTGGTTGGTTTTTTAGCATCGCGCCGCAGCTAAGCCTATGTGGAAGCTAATTATGGATATTGTAAACAGCACGAATGCTAGCAAGGACGCTGGCTCCATAAACCCGCTACAGGTTTTATCGATAATGCGCTCTGCCAGCAGTGCGCTCTTTGCGCAGGTAACGCTACACGCGCAACTCGCGCAAGTAGAATGGGAAGAAGAAAAGCAACGCTTATCCAGTATTCTGATTTTTATGCTGATGGGCTTTGCGTGTTTTTTATGTTTATTATTTTTTATTGGCGCGTTCGTATTAACACTCAGCTGGGACACACAATTTCGCATTCCCGTATTTATAGCGTTAATTTTTTGTTACTTTCTGACATTAGTATGGGTAGGTTTTAAAGTCTCTTTGTTAAACCAAAAAGGCAGCAATAGTTTTGCAGGTACACGGGCAGAAATTGCGGCTGATATAGCCCTTATTAAGAGAGCGCTATGAAGGATATAATTGAATTAGCCACAAAAGAAAAAACAACGCTAAGCCTAGATGAACAGCGTTTAGATCTACGACTCAGGTTGCAATTAAATCGCAGGTTGCTCGTTTATAAATTTAGCGGTGAGCAAGCCGATAATCATTTCCCGCGCAGCACCGTCATGCGTTTTCTCACCCAACAAACCACACTGCATATTCTTAAAAAATTAGCCTGCACCGCCATAGGTATAAAAACCGTTAAATCTGTTCAATATGGTTTTTCGTTGTGGCAGTTTCTGCGGAGTAGATTGCAACAAAGACGATAAGACATATTAATATTTCCATATCTTTGCTCTTTGTTATGACTTCACCATTCAACAGACTGATTTATTTTATATATATAGGCATAACCCCTAATTTTTTTATTCTAGCTCTGAATTTTTTATATGTAGATGATTTCAAATTTACAAAAAATGCAGAAAAAGGGATCTCAATAAGACTCATACGCTTTAATATACCAGCGCTTTTATCACCCAGCGTCCACCCTGAAATCTCAAATGCAAATACATAATCATGTAATTTAGGGTCAGATTTTAGTACACGGCGAAGCAAATAGATTTTATTGATATATTCTGTGTTTCCTGTAACAAGTTCTCGCAAACGATTCACTGTTTCATCATCTAAATCGTGCTCCACCAAGATTGCATCCGACGGCAAAGCAGAAAATTCATTCTGAACAGTCAATAAATATTCATTACGTGAAATCCAACGGCGTCGATATTCCTCTGCCTTCTCTGGCCGCTCATCTTTATAATAATTCATCGCAGCTTCACAGCCCGACAAAATTGCATCCGATTCCTGAGACATCACATACTCAAGCTCTGCTATACCCTGCTCACTACCCTTGCTCAACAAATATATACCATGACGATATCGTGCTTGTAGATGCTGGGGAAACTCTGCTACAAAAGCCTCTAGCCGATCAATAATGTCAGCATCAACATTTAGCTCTTCATCCAGCATTAAGAAATGCCAGCGCTCATCCATAGTCAGGCAATCTTTAGCTGCCAACGCTAAGAACTCTTCTCTTTTAGTGCATAGATATTTATGGCGCTGTTGCCATTGTGCTTGCACATCTTTCTGCCAAAGCAAATCGAACTCTTGCGCAATAGTCTGATATTGATTAGCCAACCAAACGTCAGCAGCACTTTCTTTAATAGGTGTCAGCTGTTGAGCATGCGCACTGTTTGGCACCACACCTATGGCATTAAGCCTATCGGAAAGTGATGGATGCGTATCAAAATTGTTGGTTTTAAAGCGGTTTGCTAATTCTAGATAATGCACGCGCAGTATTTCATCTAACTTTGTTGAAATAGCTTCGCCCCACTGCTGGCTTCGATTTGGAATGGGCTCCGCTTGTGACGATACAAACTTATCTATATTCGGCCAAAAAACTTCACTTTCAAATTGCGCCGCTATTTGTGTTCGCATCAACGCATTTGCAGTTTCTTGTATACCAACCAACTCAACAGAAACACTATCAGCAATAAATTCATTATGGCGCGCATACACAAAAGTATAGGCATTAAAATAAGGTGCATATTTACTAAATAATTTTGTAATTAAGCGCGAGCCCCAATCCTGCCACTGCTCCGACATTGCTTGCAAACGACCCCAGGTACTGCGCAAGCGATAGATAAAACCACCCATTCGACTGTGGTGACCAGATAAGTGCCCATACTCATGCGCAACCACAGCTAATGCTTCAGACTCATTTAACACTTGTAATAGCGGCAAACCCAAAATGAGGTAGTTCTCTTCCCAACCCAACAAACCAAAACGAGGATGCTGAACAATGGCAGCATTGAGTTCTTGCGTTAATAGAACGCGATGAATAACTGGCCCATGTGCGCGACGCTTTAACTCTTCAATTCGTTTGAACAGCTCTGGGGCTTCAGCAGCGTTCAATTCACGCCCCTCAGGTTTTGGAAAACGCGAGAACAGCATCTGTACCGATGATTTCAACATGATCCACGTGGGAATTAATAGAAGGATTAATAATTTTCCAAACTTCAATACAAAAATAAGCGCTTTTCCGCCAGTAAGAACCACTAATGCGCCAAGGCCAATTAGCGCAATTAGCGGTAATAGCGCAAACAATAACGCAACCCCCAAAACCACAAAACCTAAGGCTGCCACCAGAAAAACTTTAAACGCATAAATGCGAGGATCTTGCAACGATTCCTTTTCTAACTTGGCAACGAGAGTGTCAAATTGATTCTGCTCCATAATACTTTTCCTTATCGTTTATATTAATTTTTGCAATTATCTTGTAATTGTAGACAGTGGAAGACAGTTAAAGCCAACCTGATTTTTTAAAACGATAATAAAGATACGAACAAACCGTTGTAACAACCACTAAAGCAACAGGGTAGCCGTATTTCCATTTCAACTCAGGCATGATTTCAAAGTTCATGCCCCACACGCCGACAAAAGCCGTTGCCACACCAAAAATAGCAGCCCAAGCTGCGAGCCTTTTATTCACTTCACCTTCATCAATGGTCACCATGGATAAATTCACTTGAATCGCCGTGCCTATAGTGTCGCGAATAGAATCGACTGAGGTGTTGATACGGTAAAGATGATCTTGCACATCGCGAAAGTAATCTTTGGTATTGGCGACTATCGGTGGCACACGGCCACCATCCAGTTTGCCTACCGCTTCCAATAAAGGTGCAACGGCATGCTTAAGCGTAACTACTTTACGTTTTAATTGATAAAGTTTTTGAATATTGTCGCGCTGTGAACCTTTGGTAAAAATATGCTCTTCAATTTCTTCCAGCTCCGACTCTAAGGCATCCACCACCGGGAAATAGCGATCAACCACGGCATCCATTAAGGCGTATAACACGAAGGCAGAACCTTGCCCCAAATGATCTGGCTCGCGTTCGCAGCGTGCGCGCACACCCAGAAAACCTTGTTGGCTGCGGTTGCGCGTTGAGAGCACATAATTTGTGCCCACAAACACATCTACCTCACCCACTTCAAGCTCACCATCGCGCATTTCTAGCGTATGCATAACGGCAAACAGTGAATCGCCATACTCTTCAATTTTTGGCCGCTGATGCCCCACGCGCGCATCCTCCACCGCCAACTCATGCAAACCAAATTCATGTTGCATTTCAGCAAGCTCTGCTGGCTCGGCATCGCGCAGGGCAACCCACACAAAACAATCAGAACGCTTTACGTATTCGCTTATATCTTCAACCGGAATATCGCTGAGTTTTTTGCCTTCTTGATAGGCAACACAATTAATGAGCATTAAACATCTCCATAAAAAATTAACAGCCCGAACTATATTCCCGTCACCCCAAAAACTCCACCCTAAGCTCGCCACCGCACAGACTACCGTATCGCCAGCCACTAACCTGAAGCTCTCCATACCACTACCGAGCACACATCATGAAAATTTCTGCGTTAATTACCGCTTTGTTTTGTATTGCATCGCTAGCTGCTTGTAATAGTTATGAACAACCTCGGCATCAAACGCGGAGTGTTTATTCTGCACCGCACAATGCAGCGCAATATGGGCGCGTGAGCGATATTGAAATTCTTACACTCGAATCTAAACCTTCTGGCGGCGGCGCAGTACTAGGGGCGGTATTGGGTGGCGTTTTGGGGCACCAAGTGGGCAAAGGCCGTGGGCGTGATGTGGCTACCGGCATAGGTGCAATTGGTGGCGCCGTAGCAGGCAACACTATTGAAAAACGCAATGGCCACGACAGCGACATTTACCGCATTACGGTGACGTTTGAAAACGGTAGCAGGCAGCAATTTGATTACGAAGAGATTAACGATTTACGGGTAGGCGACCGAGTACAAGTAGACAACGGACAGCTTGAGCGTTTGTAAATTAAGGATAAAAGCCCGCTATGTGCGCTGGCGTACATAGCGGCGAATCCATGGCGCGTAAGATAGCAATTAATTAATAACGAGGTCAGCCTAGGTTTTACGACAGACTGAGCTGACAACCAGCAGAAACTTGCTATCCCGCTCGGCATTTTCTCATCGCTGCTTTTGTTTGGATTCGCTCACCGTGCTTTTAATAGATGCACTTCACGGACTTTGGCCATGCCCAAAACTACCCACGCCGCTCTCCTTGCTGAACCTATCGGCAGGGCAGAAGGAATTACTGAACTGCATCGACAAGAAGCCTTGTTAAAAACCGGCGCACTGCAAAACGCCATTCTTACCAGTGCTAATTTTGCGATTATTGCCACCGATGAAAAAGGCATTATTCAAGTGTTTAACGTAGGCGCAGAGCGCATGCTAGGCTACGAAGCAGCGGAAGTGACCAATAAAATTACGCCCGCCGATATTTCAGACCCACATGAAGTGATTGCGCGCGCGCAAAATTTAAGTGTTGAGTTGGAAACCGCGATTACGCCCGGCTTTGAAGCATTAGTGTTTAAAGCGTCGCGTGGCATTGAAGATATTTATGAGCTGACTTACATCCGCAAAGATGGCAGCCGCATTCCTTCCGTAGTGTCTGTCACGGCATTACGCGATACGGAAGGTGCAATTATTGGTTACCTCTTGATTGGCACTGACAACACCGCCCGCAAACAAGTTGAGGCCGAACAGAAAAAACTTGATCAGCGTTTACGCGATCAGCAGTTTTATACCCGCTCGCTGATTGAATCGAATATTGACGCGCTTATGACCACAGATCCCGCCGGCATTATTACCGACGCGAACAAACAGATGGAAGCGCTGACTGGTTGCACGCGCGATGAATTAATTGGCGCGCCCTTCAAAAATTACTTCACCGAACCAGAGCGCGCAGAAGCGGGCATTAAACGCGTGCTCAGTGAAAACAAAGTCACCAATTACGAACTCACCGCCCGCGCGCGCGACGGCAAACAAACGGATGTTTCTTACAACGCCACTACCTTTTATGACCGCGACCGCAATTTACAAGGTGTATTTGCCGCTGCGCGCGATGTCACTGAGCGAAAGCGTCTCGATCAAATTTTAGAAGAAAATAATATTGAATTAGAAACCGCCAAATCAGTTGCAGAAAAAGCCAATCAAGCAAAATCCGATTTTTTATCCAGCATGAGCCATGAATTGCGCACACCACTCAGCGCCATTCTTGGTTTCGCCCAATTGATTGAGTCAGGTAATCCTGAACCTACACCCACACAAAAACGCAGCATTAATCAAATCTTACAAGCAGGTTGGTATTTGCTGGAATTGATTAATGAAATTTTAGATTTGGCGCTCATTGAATCAGGGAAATTATCGCTCTCACTTGAACCTGTGTCGCTGACCGAAGTGATGCGCGAATGCGAAGCCATGATTGAACCGCAATCGCAGAAACGCGAAATCACTATCACCTTCCCCAGTTTTGAAATGCCCTATTTTGTGAAAGCAGATCGCACCCGCGTTAAACAAGTGCTGATTAATTTGCTGTCTAACGCGATTAAATACAATAAGTTCAATGGCAGCGTTATGGTGAGCTGCAGCACGCCAAGTGCAGAGCGTATTCGCATATCCGTTGAGGATACCGGTGAAGGTTTATCGCCTGAAAAAATATTGCAATTATTTCAACCCTTTAATCGCCTTGGCCAAGAAAATAGAGATCAAGAAGGCACCGGCATTGGTTTGGTAATGACCAAACGCTTAATTGAATTAATGGGTGGCACTATAGGTTTAGAGAGTACACTGGGCGAAGGCAGTACTTTCTGGGTGGAGATGGATCTCACCCAAAAACGCATTCCCAGTAAAGTGGAAGCCTTGGTTTCGCCACAGGCAATAACCCACGCAGACAACAACCTCTACACCTTGCTCTATGTGGAAGATAACCCCGCCAATTTAATGCTGGTTGAAGACCTGATTGAACGCCGCCCCGATATACGTTTGCTGAGCGCGTGCGATGGTATTAGCGGTGTAGATATGGCGCGCACCGCGCTGCCGGATGTAATTTTAATGGACATTAATTTACCCGGTATTAGCGGTATTAACGCCTTAAAACTTTTAGCGCGAGATCCGGCCACAGCACACATTCCCATTATCGCGCTTAGCGCCAATGCGATTCCAACTGACATTGCCAAAGGCTTGGAAGCCGGTTTTTTTCGCTATCTCACCAAACCCATAAAAGTCACAGAATTTATGGATACGCTGGATATAGCACTCACATTTTCGCACGCGTCTGCCATGCATACGCCTGCAATACTCATTAACGCCGAGGACTTCACGTGATACTACGACCTCCAGATTTACTCAACGCCAGCATTCTTATTGTTGATGATCAAGAATCCAATGTGCAGTTGCTCGAACAATTACTCAGCGAAGCGGGTTATACCCACGTCAGCTCAACCATGAACCCCGTGGAGGTTTGCGCACTGCACAGCGAACATCATTACGATTTGATTTTGCTCGATTTGCAAATGCCAGTGATGGATGGCTTTCAAGTGATGGATGGCCTGAAAGCTAACTCCGATGACAGCTACTTGCCGGTGATTGTGTTAACCGCACAACCTGCACACAAGCTCAATGCCTTGCAAGCGGGTGCGAAAGATTTTATTAGCAAGCCGTTCGATTTGGTGGAAGTAAAAACGCGCATTCACAATATGTTGGAAGTGCGTTTGCTCTACAAAAAACTCGACAGCTACAACAAAATGCTAGAAGACACTGTACGCGAACGCACGGCTGAATTGCGCGCAAGTGAAGCGCGTTTTCGCAGGCTCACGGAGCTGGCATCTGACTGGTATTGGGAGCAAGATGCCGAAGGGCGTTTTACCAATACCTCTGGCCCAGTACTAGAAATGTTGGGCATAGTGGCCAACACATCACCCAATACACCACTCACAGACGCAGAGCACCAAGGCATCAAAACAACCTTTAGCCGCGCGGATCACTTGGCAGGTTGGAATGAACATGAACGCGAACTTTTACAACGCACTATTGATGCTCGCCAACCCTTTTTAGATTTCGCCTTTAGCCGAATCAATACCGCAGGCCAAGTGCAACACTTTCGCGTGAGCGGCGAGCCCATCTTCGATCAAGCATGCCGCTTTATGGGCTATCGTGGCATTGGTATTGAGTGCAAGGCGATGACGGCTGAAACACTCATGCCACAACCTGAGTAACGCTATGCCAACACTCACAACGAACAGCACCATGCAGAATCATCTACTCGCAGCCCTGCCCGCCATAGAACTTAACGAGCTACTGGCGCACTTGGAATTAGTGTCACTCAAACTCGGCACCATGCTCTACGAGCCGGGTGAGCAAATGCGCTACGCCTATTTCCCCACCACTGCGATTATCTCGCTGCACTACGTTACCGAATCCGGTGCGTCGGTAGAAACGGCGGGTGTGGGCAATGAAGGCATGGTGGGTGTTTCGCTATTTATGGGCGGCAATACCACCCCCAGTTCCGCCATGGTACAAACCGCCGGTAACGCCTATCGGCTTGAGCGCCATCAATTACAAACAGAATTTAAACGTGCCGGATTATTTCAGCGCATGTTGCTGCGCTACAGCCAAGCGCTCCTTACACAAGTTTCACAAACGTCTGCCTGCAACCGTCATCACTCGATTGAACAACAATTATCGCGTTGGTTGCTCACTACCTTGGATCGTATTCCCTCTGGTGAATTGATTATGACGCAAGAGTTGGTGGCCAATATGCTCGGCGTACGCCGCGAAAGTGTCACTACGGCGGCGGGCAATTTACAACAGGCGGGCTGCATTAATTATCGCCGTGGGCATATCTCCATCCTCGACCGAAAAGTGTTGGAAGGCCGCGTGTGCGAGTGCTACTTGGTGGTGAGAAAAGAAGTGAATAGGTTGATGGATCCGACGAGTAAATAATTCGATCAGAACAACTCAACATCAATAAGGCTTAGATTTAGGTTTAGAAGGGAATCGTCATCCCGTAGGGATCCAGCGTCTTCCCGCCCTGTAAAGTCACTGGATCCCTACGGGATGACGAGCAGAGAACTTAGTAAATAATCGACTTAAACTTTGATATCGATACGATGGTACGTGGGCTGATAATTCTTCACGACCAAAAACACGCGACTGACGATAACCAGCCTGCAGTACAGTGAGTAGTATTGCACTCACATTTTAAGAAAATACGTATTTATGAGTACAATAATTATCAAAAAATAGAATAACTGCTATTATTGAGTATTATTACACTCAAAGAAAAATGCGCCATGGCAACACTTACACTACAGCTGTTCACCGAAAACCAGTGGCAAGATGCGGCATTACTTGAAATACCCTTGCCTGAGGCAGGGCGTATCAGCAGTGCAACACTCGGTTATGAGCCCCCCAGCTATGCTCTTGAGTGGATGGATCACGATGATGAACGTGCCGTCAGCATTAACTGCCCTGTCGATCTCATGCAAACTTATAGGGCAACATCGTGGTTTAGTTTTTTGGACGACATCATGCCCGCTGGAGCAAGCCGCCGTTATTGGGTGAGCCACCTCAATATCGCCCACCTACCCCCGGCGCAGCAAGACTTTACACTGCTTAAAGAAGGCACTATTGCACCCGTTGGCAACATCCGCGTTAAAGAATCAATTCCAGAGCCTATCGCGAATAGCCAGCTGGAAAATATGCGTTTTTCGGTAACGGATGTAATCGAACGCGATAGTGACTTTATGCAATATGCACAACAACTTGGTGCAGCGGCAGGCGGTGCCACGGGGGCAGGCGGTGAAGCACCTAAATTATTACTGCGCTGCTCAACAGAAAATCAGATTTGGATTGATACCTTTCAAAACGATACAACCAATCAAGACCAACATTATCTTGTTAAATTTCCACGCGGTAATCGCATTCAAGATGACTGCGATATTTTACGCGCTGAATTTTATTACTATCACGAACTGTCTGCACTCGGCCAAGATACGATTAGCACTACAAACATGCGCCTCATGGAAGGCGAACGCTATCCCTCTCTCTGGCTACCTCGTTTTGACGTGAACTTTGAAAATGGCACCCTGCAACGCTACGGGCTTGAATCTGTGTATTCAGTGTTAAACAAACAGCCGGGCACATCACTCAATCATTTTTCTGTCATCGATACCCTCGTTAAAAAACTTGAAGCCCAATATAGCGTGACTGAAGGTAAACAATTTTTTGATCGGAAAAAATTTGTTATTGAATGGGTAAAACGCGATTTACTCAATGTGGCATTCGGCAATTCTGACAACCATGGACGAAACACCTCGTTGATAAAACGTCCTTCTGGTATTTGGCTGTCACCCATTTATGATTTTGCGCCCATGAAGGCAGATCCTGAAGGTGTTACTCGTTCAACCACGTGGGGCTCACCCTTTGAAGAAGGTGGAAGATTCGATTGGATTGCGATAGCAAAACAGCTGAACAATTTTGTGCCTAGCGACGAGCTCATCAGTGAACTAAAAAATCTAGCCGCTCATGTGAAAGGACTTCGTGACCGGCTTTCAGCGCGCGGAGTTTCTCAGCGTTTATTATCCATACCAAGCCTTCAGCTTGAGCATCTGGATACAAAACTAAAAAATTGGCAACTTCTTTAAAGGTAATTAGTAGTGAAAAAACTTTCTCCTTTTGAACGCGAAGTTTACTTAAATACCTTGCTGGAAAAATTACGCAATCACGAGATAACGGAAGGCAATGTATTAGCAACACTCCGAAAAAATATTCTCGGCATGAATCAAGAAAATTATGCCGCATTAGTCGGCCTAAGCAGAAAAACAATTTCGGATATTGAAAATGACACAGGCAAGCAAACCTTACCGGTAATCAATAGCGCATTTAAGCCTTTTGGCCTTAGATTGGGGCTGCAATTGCGGCGTTAAGATTAACTTAAACCTTAATATCAATGCGATGGTAGGTGGGCTGATAATTCTCCACCGCTAAAAACACGCGGCTGACGGGGTCGGTATTTTGATTGGCTTTTTTGCCAGAGCCTTTCGCCTCGCTCGGCCGCTCTGGCGGGGGAATCACTTGCGGCTTGGTTTGCACCGCGTATTGGTTGGGGGTTTTGGGGTCTGGCTCGGCATCCAAGGTAACGGCTGGCCGCGCAGGGGTTGAGCGCTGTGCAAACACAGAGCCCTGCCCATACGAGGAATAACCTAAAAAATCGCCGATGACCATGTACAAATCCCTGCTTAAGAAGTGATCAGTATAGTGAATGCCGCGTATATGTCTTAGACCATTTCGGTTTTAGACCTACGCAGCAATATGCTCGGATGCCCCAGCTCCAACGCCCCCTCAAAAAACTCTTGGCCAATCAAATGGGGCGCAACATTCTTCCAGCCGTAACTCTCTCGGCCGCACATGGCGGTGATTTTACCCAGCGCTAAATCGCCTTCTTTAATCCTATCGCCGTCGGCTACGCGGCTATAATCTTTTGGGTATGGGTGCATGGTTAAGCTCACTGCAATAATGTTAGGTGAGTATCGCTGGGTCGTATTGATAGGAGTATCGCTGAGTAGCATCAAAAGCGAAATGGCCATGGTTTAAGGTGGCAGTTTATGCCCCATCACACCACTGCGCTCACATTATTACCCTAGCATCAGGCGACGTTATGCAAAAAAATCACGATGAGTACGCCTTTGACCCCAGCTATGGTCACACACTGAAAACCTTGCTGCACATAGCAGCCCCACCCGAACCCCATGACTATTGCGATTTTTGGCAGACAAAATATCAAGCAGTAGTGGCAACGCCAACCCAGTTAATACGCACTGCCAGCACCTTAACCCATGCGGATTATTACGTTGAAGATATTGCTTTCACCTCCAGCAATCAGGCACTCATTGGCGGTTGGCTGTTAACGCCAAAACACCAACCCATAACCAAAGGTGTAATTGTTGGCCACGGTTACGGCGGTAGAGATGCACCTGACTTCAATTTGCCGTTCACAAATGCAGCCGTCTTATTTTTATGTTTTTATGGCCTTTCACGCAGCCGTTGTGCCGGTGTTTCAGATAACCCAGCATTTCATGTTATTCATGATATAGATGACCCTGAGCGTTATATTTTACGCCACTGCATTGAAGATATTTGGTTTGGTGCTTCTGCACTTATTCAGGAATTCCCACAAATAGCGGGGCACCTCGCCTACTCGGGCATTAGCTTTGGCGGCGGCGTGGGTGCCATGGCAGTGGCATGGGACAACCGCTTCCAGCGCGCGGCATTCAATGTACCCAGCTTTGGCAATCAAGCATTACGCTTAACCTTGCCCACCACCGGCAGCGGCGCGGCAGTGCAAATGTATTACCGCAACCACCGTAACCTCATGGCAACACTTCAATATTATGATGCGGCTTTGGCAGCAAAACATATCAAGCAAGACTTACACCTAGCCTTAGCATTGTTTGACCCCGTTGTAGCGCCGCCGGGCCAATTTTCTATTCACAATGCAGCACAAAACACAAAAAGACTGTTTGTGTTAGACGCTGGCCACGTTGACTACCCAGAAAAAAACTTGCAAGAAACACAACTCTTTGCCGAGCTGACATTATTTTTTAAGGGCTTATGAAACGCGACTATTTTTGCTGGTACAGCCAACGCCTTATGCGCGACATGGAACTGCTGGTATTTGGCCATGGCGGCGCAAAAGTATTGGTATTCCCTACGCGCGATGGCCGTTTTTACGAGTATGAAACATTAGGTATTATTGATTCACTCGCACACAAGATTAACACTGGGCAACTGCAGTTATTTTGTATTGATAATATTGCCCATGAAAGTTTCTATTGCTTTGATCGCTCCCCCAGCGAACGCATTCAACGCCACATTCAATACGAAGATTATGTCCTTAATGAAGTATTGCCGTTTATGTCTGAACACAACTCGCACAGCTGCACCATTGCTCACGGCGCAAGTTTGGGGGCATATCACGCCGCCAACATTGCCTTTCGACACCCCCACTTATTTCAAAAGCTGAGTGCATTTTCGGGGCGTTATGATCTCACTATGGACATTGAATATTTTAAAAACTTATTCAGCGGCTACTATGATGAAAATGTTTATTTCCATACGCCAAGCCATTTTTTACCGCAACTCAACTGCGAAATTCGCCTACAGCAATTACGACAAATGGAAATTGTATTTACCATTGGCGATCACGACCCCTTTTTAGAAAACAACCAACACCTATGCAATATTTTATGGAGCAAAGGCATTCATAACACCTTGCATATTTGGAGTGGTCGCGCGCACAACAAATATGCATGGGTGCAAATGGCGCCTTTATATATTTAATACCGTGGAAGGGAATTTAACTCCGGCTTGCGATTAACAGCGACTTACCCGCCATAAAAAACCGCTAATCAGCTCAGCTGTTTAGCGGTTTTTTATTAACGGTAACAGATGACACTTATCAATAGTCTAAAATGGGAATTTATGAAACCAATCGCGGAAATAGGCGTCCTACTTTGGGTCACAGTGACCAAGTATGCAGACTTTTATTAGGGCGCAACTATACAATAGCGCCCTTAGTTGGCACTTAATGTTTTCTAACACAGATACTTACAGCGGGATTCAAGCCTTTTTAAGACGCTTAACCGTCATTGCAGCAACCTTTTAGGTACCCCATGAGAAACACCCTTGTTCCGCGCATTATTAAGTGTTTATCTCGTTTACCACTTCCGGTTGCACGTACCTTGGGAGTTGTTATTGGCCGTTGCGCGTGGCTATCGAATGGACGAACACGTCGTGTAACTCTCAAGAATATCAATGCCTGCTTCCCACACTTGTCGGCCACTGAAGTACAAACCTTTGCGTTTGAAAGCCTCTTAGAAACCGCTAAAACATTAACCGAAGCCCCTATTATTTGGCGCAACTCATGGGAGTGGCTGCAATCTAAAATTGTTGAAGTTGAAGGCGAAGATATTCTACGCGCCGAATTAGCCAAGGGCCGTGGCTTGGTTGCTTTAGCACCACACTTGGGCAATTGGGAAGTTATAGCTCCTTATCTTGCCAGCATTGCCCCCTTGGCGGCCATGTACGAACCCGCACCAATTGCTGCAATAGACAAACTCATTTTAGCGGGGCGAAGCAAATGCAATATCACTATGGCACCCACCAATCGCAAAGGGGTATGCATACTCTTAAAAGCGCTACAGCAGGGCAATATCGTAGGCGTTTTACCGGATCAACTGCCTAAAAAAGATGCCGGCTCCGAATTCGCACCCTTCTTTGGCCAAGAAGTCTTGAGTATGACGCTGGTTCACTCGCTCATTAGCCGCACCCAAAGCCGCGTTATCAGCCTTTTCGCCAAACGTGTTCCCGGCGGTTTCAAAGTGATTGTACTACCCGCCGATGAAGCCATTTATAGTGAAGATGTGGAGCAATCCGTTGCCGGATTAAACAAAAGTGTAGAAAACTGCGTGCACTTAGCGCCCACCCAATATCAATGGGAATACAACCGCTTTCGCTTGCCCAAAGCCCACCAAGACGTTCGCGCGCAAAAGAAATTTGCCTTTTCTTGCAGAAAAGATTGCGACACACCCGCGCAATAAACAGCTGAAACGCTGCGTTATCTCCCATCGCCCTCGCATCGCCCAAACCCTCCTTATAAAAAACCAGCAAAAAGATCGTTTTTTAGCCTAAATAATCACTTTTTGTGTGGAGCACCTGTACTTGGGCTGCTACTTTTAAGTTGTACCTGAGACACCTTGTTCCTGGAAACACCGCACCTAGCGCTTGACCGTGATGGATTATTTCAATTAAGAAAGGTTCGCATACATGTTAAACGTCGCCGCCTTCCCCCCACGCCTAAACACACCACCTCAACCAGAAATAGCCTATCAAGATACTTATGCCGATCTGATTGTAAATTACCTCGCTCAACTGGGTATAGACACTGTTTTCGGTGTTCCAGGCGGGGCTATTGAACCGCTCTTGAATTCACTTGCACGCAGCGAGCGCAGTGGTGGGCCGCGCTTGGTCGTCGCTCGCCACGAATGCGGTGCCGCTTTTATGGCCGATGGCTATTACCGCGAAACGGGCAAAATGGGCGTCGTTTTCAGCACCACAGGGCCAGGCGCTACCAATTTAATCACCGGCGTAGCCTCTGCCGCTGCCGATGAAATACCCATGCTCGTGATCACCGCGCAAACGCCCTTACCTAAATTCGGTAAGCGCGCATTACAGGAATCTAGCTGTACCGCTGTCGATACTGTCAGCCTGTTTAGTCACATAACCCAATACAGCACCTTGGTATCACACCCAGAGCAACTGGAGAGCAAACTGGTCTCCGCGATTATGACCGCGCACCGAGCACCCAACGGCCCTGTACACCTCAGTATTCCCGCCGATATTTTGCGCACGCCCGCCACTATCAACAGCCACATTCAAAGCGAGTTGTTGGTGCACAATTTTTCCATGACAGACGAAGCAGCCATTGCCCGCCTGTACGAGAAAATAAGCGCCGCCAAGAATATCGTCATGTATATCGGCAAAGGCGTCGGCGGTGCTAGCAAACAGATAATGGCGTTTCTCAAGCTTACCGGCGCACACTTTGTAACATGCCCTGTTGGCAAAAGTTGGGTGAATGAAAAACACCCGCAGTATCGCGGCGTTTATGGTTTTGCTGGCCACGATAGCGCCACTGCATTGCTGCAAGATAAGGAGGTGGATTTAATTTTGGCGGTAGGCACCGACCTCAATGAACTCGGCACCCGTGGCTGGAACACCGATTTGCTCAATAGCAAACTCGTTCATATCGATTCTGTCATTGAACACTTTACCCGCTCCCCCATGGCCTCTGCCCATGTGCTTGGTCGAATAGATATCATTTTTGATCGCCTGTTAGTCACCATGCTTGAGGCGCATACATGGGGCAGAAAATGGAGTGCCCTGCACAGCGTCCGCAATATTAATGGCGGCTTTGCCACCTTGCGCAACCCTGAAAAATGCCTGAGTAATGACAGCCCTGTTAAACCCCAGCGCTTAATGCATCACTTATCGCAACACTTGCCCGAGAATGCTCGCATTTTTGTCGATGCCGGCAACAGCTGGTCGTGGGCAACCCACTACCTTACCCGCAGCAACAATGAGGGTCTTTATCGCATCGCTATGGGTTACGGCTCTATGGCGTGGTCGATAGGCGCGGCAATTGGCTCTGCCATTGGCAATCGCACTGCGCCTACCCTGTGTATTGTGGGCGACGGCTCCTATTTAATGAGCGCACAGGAAATTACCGTGGCCGCGCAACACCAATTGCCGGTGGTGTTTTTAGTCTTGAACGATGCCGCCATGGGCATGGTGATGCACGGCCAGCGCATGGGTCAGCAAGAATCCATTGGCTGGCAACTTAATACCGTTAACTACGCCGCCCTCGCGCAAGCCATGGGCGTTGACGGCATGGTTATCGAATCGCCCGCCGAACTGGATGCAATCGACTTCAACGCGCTCTTCAATAAAAATGGCCCCACCTTGATTGATATACGCATCGACCGCAACGAAGTACCGCCCATGGATGACCGCATTAAAGGCCTCGCCGTGAACGGCTCTGCCACACCTGGCGGCTAAGTTTACTTTTTTTGAACTCATCTGGATCAGGCTGCCTTAAAAACAACCTGATCTAGATTTTTTAACCCCCACAAATGGCGCCAAGGTATTTATTCAGCTAGCATGAACTCTTAAGTGGAGAGCCATGCGTGTTACCAAATACCGACAAGACTAACCCAGCAGCTTCAAGCGTCTGCATACTGATTGTTAACAACGACCCCTCAGCCCAGCAAAAAATCCGGGATTGTTTGCTGCCTTTTGGCTATTCCAAATTAATACTTGTCGATTCCGCAAAAAAAGCGCTGCGCTTTTTACGCAACCAACCTGTTGACCTTGTAATTGTGGATGTGGATACCCCAGACCTTGATGGCTGGCGGTTATCGCGCCTTATTCGCTGCGGTATTTTGCACTGCCGATCTGACCTGCCTATTGTGATTACGGCCAGCACTTGGTGTGAGCGCATTGCTGAAGTGACTGCGCGCGAATACGGTATTAATTATTTACTGCCGCTCAATCACCTTGCCAAATTACCGAGTGTTATTCAGCAACTGACGCAAGAGCGCAGTCACGGGCTGCCTAAACCGACCCTGTTAGTGGTTGAAGATTCACCAGATACCTCAGACCTGATTGAGCGCGTACTCGCCTCTGCCTTTGATATAGAAGTTGCTGCGGATGGTGCTGACGGCTTAGCGGCGTGGAAAGCAAAGCGCCACGATTTAGTCCTGTTGGATGTGATGCTACCCACCTTGTCTGGGCACGATATTCTGATTGATATACATCACACAGACCCCAGCCAGCCTGTGGTCATCATGACCGCACACACCACCATCGACCAAGCTGAAGAGTTGATGTTCATGGGTGCTGTGGATTTTCTCCCTAAGCCTTTCCGCGCCGATCAACTGCGCAAAGTGTGTGACATTGCCATTCACCGCGAAGATTATTTAGTCAGTAACGCGCAATTTGCGTCGCGAGTAAAATCGCTAGAAGAGAGCGAATTGGCGTTTCGCCATCTCTATGAAAGCCATCACCAATTGCTCGATGATTTGCAATCGGTGGTTATGGAGTTGGATGAAACATTAAAAATCTGCTTTTTAAACCGCACGTGGGAAACCCTCATGGGCTACCCCATTGAAGACTCCATTGGGCGACCAATTGAAGATTTTACTGCGCCCGAAGACGCACAGCAGTTTGCCATTTTCAAAGAAAAAATCACCACCGCCATTCGCGAAAAAAAATCCAGCACTGAAATTGAACTCTGCCTGCACGATGTCAACCAACAAAAGATTTGGACTCAGCTAAAAATTAGCCACTCCACACGCAGCGAACAATTTTCAACACTAACCATCTGCCTCGATAACATTACCGAGCGCCGCAAATCGCAAGAGCAGCTCAACTATTTGGCCATGCACGATTCGCTCACGGGTCTGCACAATCGCCACTACTTTGAATCCACACTGGAACAACTTTCAGAAGACTCAAAACGCAATAAACGCCAACACGGCTTGGTCTACTTAGACCTCGATCACTTCAAAATCATTAACGATACCTTTGGCCACCAAAAGGGCGACGAAGTACTGCGCGAAATGTCGGCACTGCTCAACCGCCGCATTCGCAAGCCGGATATCTTATGCCGCTTGGGCGGCGATGAATTTGCGGTGTTACTGCGCGATGTGAACGCGCAAGCCGCGCAAGATTTTGCGCGCGACATTCAAAAAATTATTGGCGAGTTTAGTTTTCAGCTACAAGAACAGCGCATCAATTTGGGCTGCAGTATTGGTGTGACCATGATTGACGGCAGTATACCGAGTGCCGAAGAGCACTTTATGCGCGCCGATATAGCGCTCTATGTTGCCAAAGGCCGAGGCCGCAACCTTATTCACGTTTATGACCCAAAAGATAATGAAAGCGATGAGCTGCGCTTGCGCATCAACATCTCGCAAAAAATTCGTAAGGCCATCTCTGAAGACAGAATGGTGCTCTACTTCCAACCCATTTACGATGTAGTCAACAGCAAAATTTCTTACTACGAAGCACTGATTCGTTTACGCGAACCTAATGGCACTATTGTCGGCCCCGCTGAATTTATTCCCGCACTAGAAGCCGCCGGTGAAATGCATTTATTGGATCGCTGGATTATCAAGCTCGCCACGCGCACGCTTAAAGAGCACCCAGCGTTAAATCACATCGCCATTAACCTGTCAGCGCAGGCATTTAAAGATGAAAACCTGGTGCCAACCATTTTAGAAAGTTTAAATGTTACCGGCGTGAACCCAAATCGCATCACCTTTGAGCTGACCGAAAGCGCGAGCTTATTTAATTTAAATATCACCCAGCGCGTTATTGCTGAGCTGCATAAATTGGGTTGTAGTTTTTCGGTGGATGATTTTGGCTCCGGCTTCAGTAGCTTCGCCTACTTAAAAGATTTGCCCGCAGATTACATTAAGCTGGACGGTTCATTTATTCAAAACCTGCATAAGGACACCATCGACCAAGCCTTAGTAAAAGCCATGATTCAAGTGATTCAAGCGCTGGGGAAAAAAGCGGTGGCGGAATATGTAGAGAACGAAGAAATTCTACACATTTTAAAACGCATGGGAATCGATTTTGTACAGGGCTACCATATTGGGCGCCCAGCTCCGGTGGAGACATTACTCGCAAAAAAGACACGGGGGTAGCTGGCTAAGCCTGCTACCCATAAAGGCTCTACAAGAGCCAATCTCTGTTCATATTCCAACTAACACGCATCTACCCCACCATCCACACGCCAGATAGCACCTGTGGTGTAAGTCGATTCTAACTGCGCGACTATCACAGCGGCTATCTCATCCGCTTTACCAAATCTACGCAAGGGAATTGTAGATTCCATATGCGATTTTACCGCAGGAATCATCGCTTCATCTAAACCTAACTTGTGAATAATGGGTGTATCAACCGCACCGGGGGCAACCACGTTAACACGCACACCTTGTGGTGCAAATTCAATCGCCAAACTTTTGCTAAAGGATTCTACTGCGCCTTTGGTTGCTGCATAGAGCGCTGCATTTGCAAGGCCGTTGCTCACAACCGCAGAAGATACGTTGGTAATACTGCCGCGTGTTTTCTCCAACGACGGCAAAAGGCCTTTAATTAAATCAAGTGGGCCACGCACATTGATATTAAAAAACTCATCAAAATCTTCACTGGTACAAAAGCCTAAGGGCATAAAACGTGCGATAGCCGCATTGTTCACCAAGACATCAAGCGGCTTATCCGTAAATTGCGCAATCAACTGCTGCACTTGCTCTGCATTTCCCATATCTGTAACAACGCCCACAACACCCAACTCACTGGCCGCTTGCGCAACGCGCGCCGCATCTCGGCCGCAAATAGTTACCGCGTAATTTTTTTCCTTTAATAATTTTGCTGTTGCAAATCCAATCCCTGAATTTCCACCGGTCACTAAGGCTACTTTTTGCATACTTACCTCTTAAAATTAGTTGAATTCATTAAAGTGGGACTGCTCGCGCTGCAGCACCTTGATAATCCAGATCATCACAACGCAAGGGTAAAAAACTATTAGCAGGTTGATTGAAGGTATCTACATAACAAGCGGTTACCCCACTGGCAACCATCACGGCATACATGCGATAAACCTCCTCTGCAGTGAAGCCTTGATCAGATAAAAATGCAGACATATATCCATTAATATTCATGCCCTCATCAAACTTTTCCATCAACACTTTTTCAATTTCATAGGCCAAGGTTACATGCTTGCCTTCACTAAAACCTAATTTTTTCCCAACTCGCTCCATGGTTTCTAATCGCTCATCACCTTTGGCGATGGGGCGAATATAACCCACGATATATGGCTTGCCGCGATTTGCATCTGTAATCTCCGCAACAATCTCTACCGCACTCATTCCTTGTTGATGTTGCTTAAATGCACTCTGTATAAAGTTAACGCCATCTAATAAGGTGTATGGGCCATATGAACGAGAATCCGCAGCAAGCGCACCAATGGTTGTCGCCGCCACAACCGATGTACGAACTGTGCCCGCTAAAGCACCAATTTGATTGCACCAAATACGCGGGTCTGGCCAACTTAAACAGCCGTAAATGGCTTCTATCCAATCCGCTAAAGGTTTATCAACTAATTTTCCGGTTGCATTTAAAATTAAAATTTGAAAATACGTTTTCTCACCTACCAATTCTTCTAGCATGTTATAGCCATGGCTAAACACACCCTTACCAGGAAACCAACCACCGGTATTGCTAATAATGCGGCCACGACGTTGATTTAAACATTCAATCTGCTGGGGATTACTTTGAGTGGAGTTGCTTTGAGTGGAGTTACTTTGGGTGGAATTATTGTGGGTGGGCTTAGCGCTGAATGTCATAGTGTTCATCCTTCACAAAGGGCATAGCGGTAATGGGTTTATTGGCAAGCTCCAAACCATGCGCCAATAAACCGGGTGCGCCTAATAATTGAAATAAACTGCCACCGGCGCGGGGCTGAAAACCTAAATCGGCAAATACGGCGGCGGCAACGCCCGTGGTTAAAATGCCAACGCCATGCGCTTGTAATTCGGCGTTGACCGCACATGCCCAATGCAAGGCTTTACCCGCACCTTCTAATGCAACTAACCGCTGCGCGATATGGCTTGCCATTATTTCTATGCCGCCATTGCGTACACCAAAGCCAAAAAACTGTGCGGATATTTTTTCTTGCCGTGTTTCTGATTCTGTTTTTACAACGGAAATAGTCGCCAAACAATCGGCAACACATTCAACGGGATTTGTATGTTGGTGTTTGCGAAAAAAGCGCATAGCCGGTTCAATTTCGCCTCCGCCCATATAATCCCCACCGAGCACCGCAGTGGCTATGGGCAATATATGCAGGGGTTCTGTTTTACCCACCCCCACATTCATGGCGGCGCGCGTGGCAGGGTGGCGCGGCCCCGGATTAATCAATGCAATCATCAACTGTTGTAATAATTGCGCCTCTGCTTTGCTGGGCAATTCGCCGCGAAATAAACAATAAAAAACATCCACAAGGCTACGCTTTTCCATCAACTCAAAAAGATCGTATCCGTGACAAGAGGCTGATGCGGCAATGTAGGGATTATCGCTACTGGGTAACTCTTGCCAAATACGTGTTGCGGTGCGCTCCACAAAGGGTTCATTGCGGCTACGCACCTCATCGTGCTTGTGCTCTTGGGTCATGGGATTCACTCAACTATTGGAGGGCGTAGGTTATACCCAGCCACAGGCTGCGAGACTCCAAGGGGTAATCATCGGGAATGGTACCGCTACTCGGCTCGCGCGCATCGGCATTGGTTGCGTTGCGCAGGGCTAATTGCAAATCCACATCGGGCAATAGATTTTTACGGTTCAAGGTTAAATTCAATAGCGTGTAATCTTTAATAGGCGCGCGCGTATCGCTGGTGGCACGCTCACGACCCCCTATCCAATATAACTGGCTGTTAAGCGACCAATTGGGCGCCATCAACCAATTGAGATTTGCTTTAACCTGGTTTCCCGGCGCATCGGGAATGGGCTTATCCATTTTAGTATCAGTTGCATTTTGTTCTGAGTAACTCACGCCTAGCTGTAGCTGGCTCGTCGGTTTCCAATTTACCTCCCACTCAAAACCTTTACCGTCTTGCGCGTTAAAATTCCGTGCTGTTTTTGTTGTAGCCCCCTGATCGGATACAAAATCAATCATATCCTTGGCTTGGTAGCTAAACAGCGTAAAGGTAGATTGTAGGTTGTTGGTTGCACGGTAGTTGAGCGACCACTCTTCACTCTTAATTTGTTCAGGCCGTAACTGCGAGTTACCTAAACTCACGGGATTATTTTTGTAGTGCAACTCAGAAAAAGAAGGTGCTCGAAAGGCGCTGCCAAACAGTAATTTACTCGTCAAACTTTCATTTGCCGCCCATACCAAAGCAATACGCGGGTTGGTTGTAGTGCCAAAGTCTGAATAATTGTCATAACGCACGCCGGCAGTTAAATTCCAATCTCGCGCCACATGCCATTCATCTTGAACCGACAAGTATTTAACACGTCTGGTGCTATCCACTAAAAACACATTGGGCGTGTTTGTTACAGTCGTTAGCGTACCGTCAACCACGGCAGGCAGTGGCGATTTATCCAACACACCGGGGCCAAAATTTTTGCTTTCTGTGGTATGAATACTTTGCTCTCTCACCCCTATATTTAGGCGGATTCGCTGAGACTCAAAACCGTTATAGATTGAAATAAAATCAAATTTTGTGTCTCGCGTTAGGCCACCAGGGTTTCCTTTTAAGCCGTCTTTAAATACAGATACACCAACGGGCGCTACAAAATCTAGGTTGCCATCTGCACCTATGGGAACAACCGTACCGGCTGGTAATAGCGTGAATTGTGCCTTCAAATCGTAAAGCATATGACTTAGGCGAATACTGCTATCCCAATTGCTAGCGCTTTTTTGGAAGTGGTATGCGACATCTGCCATCAACAACCGATCGTCATCTCGACCGGTAGGGTCAAGTGCCTGCGCCCCACCAGCCCCTATACCGGCATTTATGGATGCCCAACTCCATAGGTTTGCCTGAATTTGATCTGAGCTAATGGAAAGGTGGGAATCAACAACTTTGTAGCGAGTAGAAAGTGACCCAGGCGCAAGTGACGCACGAGTACCAAGTGCGGCATCCAATGCGGTCTGTAAGTCTGCGGTTACTGTGCGAGAAGAGTCACCATCGGTTTCTGCATAGGCCACATCAAATGAAATACCAACACCGTTCCATTGCCTAGCCGTTTGTAACCACAATTCTTTGCTATTGAATGAACCTGTACGTGCACCTAAGGTTGTATTTTCTACCGCTGTTGCATCTTTGGTAATGACATTAACAACGCCCGCAAAGGCATCCGCACCATAAATAGCAGAGCCGGGGCCGCGAATAACCTCTATTCGCTCAATACTGGACACGGGCAAGCGAAATAACACGGGGCGGCCACCATTCACCGAGCCTTGAACAGGTACACCGTTCAACATCACCAATACTTGAGCGTTAAACCCCGTGTGTATACCGCGAATAGATTCCACCGAATCCAAACGGCTCAAGGAGGAAAGCGATATATGCAACCCTGGTACAGTTTCTAATACGTCATCTAACGTGCGTGCACCCATAGCCTCAATTTGCGCTGCGTAGATAACAGATGCAGTAGCAGGTGCTTTATCAAGTGAGGTGCTGTTGCCTGTAGCAATCGAAATTTGAACCTGACTTAATTCAGCCAAAGAGAGATTGTAAACATCTAAAGATGAATTCGTTTGTGATTGTTTGTCCGCATGGGCCAATGCGCTAGCGGCACAGATACATAACGGTAAGAATGCTTTGGCAAATAATTTCATAGCGGTCGGCTTATTTATTGGGTGCTAATTTTTGCACGGCAAGCTTCAAGGTTTCACGTCGAATCGGTTTGGTGAGGAATTCTTCCGCCTGACGTTTATAGGTGTATTTGCGATCATCCATAATGGAAATAATAATCACAGGGATATCTTTTAGCTCTGGGTCATCTTTAATTTTTTCAAATAAGAACCAACCGTGCTGATCTGGCAATAATAAATCGAGCGTTATTACCTGAGGCTTCACTCTTTGTAAGAGTTTGAAGCCAGTGTCGGCATCGTACGCAGTATGCACACTGTAGCCTTCACGGCGCATAGTGCGCGCCATTATATCGAGGAATGCAGGGTCATCATCAATCATCACTATATGATTGCCCGCTGTATCGAGGCTTCCCTCAACTTCATCCATATCTTGAGAATGTACCCTAACCGCTTGCCCCAAGAGCGCGCTCGCTTCAATGGGGAGAGGGATATCCACAATAAAGGTTGCCCCCTTGCCCAGCTCACTTTCAACTTCAATCGTACCGCCCATCAATTCACACAGCTGGCGAGTAATAGATAAACCCAAGCCGCTGCCCTGATATTTACGTGTAGTACTGTTGTCAGCTTGGCGGAATGAATCAAAAATATGCGCTTGCTGCTCTTGCGAAATACCAATACCTGTATCAGAAACACTAAAATACAAGCGATAGGGTTCGTGATGTGCTTTAAGCGTAATTATACCGTTAGGGGAAAACTTGCAGGCATTGCCCAACAAATTAATCATGATATGAAGTAACTTTTCAGGGTCAGCAATAGGCAAAACCGCACCATCATTTACATCGAGTTTTAATTGAATCGCATTTTTTTCTAGTAATGGTTTTACCGTGCCAACCGCATCATCCACCAAGCTTGAAAGCTTCACTTCCGTTAAATCCAGCACCATGCGGCCCGATTCAATTTTGGCTAAATCCAGCACACCGTTAATCAATTTCAATAGGCGTTCTGAGTTTGTAATAACGCGCAGAAGATCTTTAATATGAATTTGGTCATCCTTAAGTTTTAAATCTTCAATCACCACTTCGGTATAACCAATAATGGCTTGCAGCGGTGTGCGCAACTCATGACTCATGAGCGACAAGAATTCTCCCTTGGCTTGACTTGCATCTTCCGCTTTGCGCTTGGCAATCGCGAGGCGTTCTTTAGCGAATTGCAAATCCTGTGCGTGAGCGGCAAGGCGTTGGTTATCGCGGCGCTTCATGTTGTAGGCAACAAATATTGTGATCACCAAAAGCGCACCTAAGATTGCCAAGCCCCAAGCGTAGACCAAGGCCTTTTTCTGCGCGCCCACAATAATATCGAGATTGGTGATGGCATCACGCTGTTTCTTAAGATCAACTTCCTGCGTTTTAATGGTGTTATCTAATTCCGCTACACGCTTTTCGCGGGCATTAATTTGATTCATTACCATGGCGAGTTGTTTCTGCTGTGCCGCCAAGTCTTTGGTGCGCAACTCCACTTCACTCAGCAAATCCAAACGCTCTTGTTTGCCTTTTTCAAGCTGACTATTTTGCGCAGCAATTAAGCTATCGCTTTTCTGAATACTTTTGTTAAGTTCAGACATCTGCGCTTCCAAGCGCGCATTTAAGGCCTCATGATTTTGCGTTTTTACGGTTAGATCGGCGAGTACTTTTTCACTGCTTTGCAATTGCTTTTGCAAAGTGACAAGCGAAGCTTGACCTTCGCGAAAAAGCTTAGCTACATCAATTTCAGTGCCGCCATTTAAAATTAATTCTGGGAGAGGCTTTAAACCTTGGTTAAGCAAATTGGATTTATTAACTTCAAAACGCAAACGGTCAGAACCAGAAGGCACCAAGTTAATCATGACCAACTGCTTGTTGGTAAAATCGAACGTCACTAATAAAACCGGCTTACCCTCAACCGCCTCATAAATATCTGCCACTGCCTGACTGTTGGCATTCTCAATATAAACAACTTGATATTTAGAAAGGGCTTTAACCGAATTGATCTGGCTAACAGTGATAGGCTGATTTTTGAGCTTTACATTTTCTGCAAGCAACACAAGCTCATTGTAAACGGGCGTTTTATCTGCACTAAAAACAGCGATCTCAAAAGAAGTGATTGCAGCCTCATTTGGCCATTCAATATTTTTAGCAAAGTTGTATATATATGTAGCAGTAATACGTTGTTTATTGAGGGTTTGCGTTTGCGCAAATACAGGGCTACATACAACAAACATAAATATCAGCAACCCATAAATGCAATGCTTAATTGGCTGCGGTTTAAACACTCTTGGTTTCATCGTTCTTGGTTCAAACAAAACGCAGGCAAATACATTAGGCAAATATGATTGAAGCAACATCTAATTATAATTCCTATTGACTGCTATCCGTCGCATAAAATAATGGCATCAAAAGTATCTCTCGGTTTAGGATAACCTTTAAATTCAAATCTTGATAGTTCCCTCCATTAGCCTGCGACCGGCCGCAAAATCAGACCGGATCAACGTGGGTCATAAGATCCAATACAGGTAAACTTGCCATCACATTTTTACGTGCATTTACGGCTATATCGTGACCTTCCGCGACCGTAATATCGCCGCGAATTTCCAAGTGCACATCCACAATAATCAGATCGCCGGTTTTGCGAGTACGTAAATCGTGCAAACCTTGAACGCCGGGCGTGGCTAAAATAGTGGCGCGAATTTTTTCTATTTCTTCTATATCGGCAGCGCGATCCATTAAATCGTGCAGCGAATTCCACGCAAAACCAAAACCCATTTTGGCGACCATTAGCCCCACAATTAATGCGGCTATAGGATCGAGTAATGGATAGCCCAACAAACTGCCGCCAATCCCCAAGGCGACCACCAGCGATGAGGCGGCATCGGAGCGCGCGTGCCATGCATTTGCAATCAACATACTGGA